>ENA-OPEA01001482-OPEA01001482.1-human-gut-metagenome-genome-assembly--contig:-NODE-1482-length-10029-cov-5.979346_pt1 | contig 10029 bp, 5 predicted proteins | sample MGYA00241623_ERZ501509 | MGnify/ENA primary metagenome ERZ501509 (study PRJEB25962, sample SAMEA2042571) | human gut metagenome | biome: human gut; feature: human-associated habitat; material: faeces... | reverse complement strand
TGCATTTGAACTCGATGGCATGTCGGTTGCCATTGTATCTCTTTACGCATTTGTCAAACTCATATCTCGGTATGAGCGACATTATCTGAGCGAATACGGTCTTTCCCTGATTCATGATTTCTATCTCTTGCAATACTATTTGCAAAAGTATAAAATCAAATCCCGGAAAAATTTTATTCGCGTAATGCATTAATATAAACTAATTTAAATCATGTCTGAGAAAATTTCTTTGGACAGTAGTGCATTCTCTTATTAATAATATGTATAAGTACAATCCCTTTATAATGCAGAACATACGTGCAAATACACTAATAATTGGGGCGAACAACAATCCCATTAACAAAAAAGTGCGCTTAAATGCAGATTTTTCGATTAATTATAAAAAAACAGCATTATTATTTGCTCATTTATAGAAAAACAATTATGTTTGCACGGAAAATTCCTCCGTTACCTGCGAAGTAACGGAATACTTAGTAACAAAAGAAGTATGCGAAAGGGATTCAAAATGAGAGATTATTCACTTTTTATTTTTTTAAATTTATAAATTTAAAGTTTTCAATTATGAACAAGAAGTTTTTAAGTGTAATCCTGTTCAGCGCCTTAATGGTTGGCACTGCAGGAACGTTTACGTCTTGCAAGGACTACGATGACGACATCAAGGACTTGCAGGAACAAATTGACGGCCAGAAGAGCGATTTAAGCAGCAAGGTTAGTGCTGTAGAAAGCTCAATCAGCAGTTTGCAAGCAGCTCAGGGCAGCTTGGAAAGTGCAATTGCTGCCGCTAAGGACGATGCAGAAAAAGCAGCGCTCGAAGCACAGAACAAGGCCATTGAAACAGCAAAGGCTGAATTGGAAACAGTGAAAGCTGAGTTGCAGGCTGCCATTAAAGCTAGTGCAGATGATGTTGATGCTGTAAAAGCGGCAGTAGCAAATGCAGAAGAAGAAATGTCTAAAATTGTAGGTCGTATTCAGACATTGGAGGCCTTTAAGACTACTACAGAAACAACCTTGGCTAAATTAGCTGAAGCAGATGTAGCTTTGACTGATAAAATCACTGCATTGAATGCAGACCTTGTTGCTTTAGGAAACAGACTGACTGCAGTAGAAGCACAAGTTATTGCATTGGAAAATTACAAAACAAGTAATGATGCAGCTGTATCTGCCAACAAAGACGCTATCGACAAGTTGATTGAAGACTTGGAAGCTTTGCAAGAAGGCGAGTTGACTGAAGCTATGATTCAGAAGATTGCAGAACAAGTAACAGCTGTCGTAGGTGCTAAATTGGATGTAGTATCTGCTGCATTGAATAAGAAAGTTACTCATGTATCCTTATATACGACAACTATGGATGTATATAATACACGATACGTGGACTTGAATTTAGTTTCTGCCGAAGCTGTTAGAACTTGGACTTTTGGTGACAAACTGGCTGGTGAACCTATTTCATTTAAAAAGGGTGATAAAGAAACATTCGAAGAATCCTTTATTATTCGTGTATCTCCAACAAATGCAACTTTGGATAAAAGCATGATCAGGCTAGTGAATAGTCAGATGAATGACCTGAATGGTTTGCTGGAAGTTAAGAATATTGAAGCTTATAAAGAACTGGTAACTACAAGAGGTATTTCTGCCAATGGTTTATGGAAAGTCTCCGTGAAGCTCGTAGACAACTATGATGCAGATGCTTATAAAGCAGCAGCAGCTACTTATGGTAAGGATGGTAAAAAAGATAAAGACATCTTGTATGCCGTAATGATAGGCGATAGTGCAACAGATTTAAGACAGGTCGTATCTGAATACGGATTAATTCTTGCTGCCGACAATAAAGAGGCTTTGCGCAAATTGACCTTCAATGTAGACAAGACATCGGTTGCAGAAATCAGAAACCGCTGGGCTGGTGAGGACAACTCCTTCTCAGAAGATGGAACAAAAGTTTCTTATAAAGAACTTGCATGGGATACTGATGAAAAATATAGTCCTTGGGCAGAACCTATCATCAAAAATGATGATGCTTCAAAGATTAATGTAATTGCTGATGCAGATGATCATAGAAATATAGAGGGAATCCCTGCATATAGTGTAAAAGCCGGCCAAGCATTTACTGTAAACTTTGATGAAGCTGTAGCTGAAAATGTTCGCGGTTTCTATATTACATTGGATAGTGATTGTGCAGTAGAAAGCGCTCCTTCTGAAATCAATGCTTGGAAATCTTATGGTGTTAAGGGCTTAAATACAGTTACAAGCGGTTCTTCTTTGGAACTGACTGTTCCCGAAGGAGTTAATGCCGAAGGTGATTATATTGGTTTCCGTGTTTATGCTGTTAACTACGACGGTTCTTTGGTAGATCCTGATGGTAAAGCATTCTATGTATATGTAGGCGAAACAGCTCAGAATGTAGCAAACTTGACATTGACTATGGATGCTAAGATTATTACTCCTCTTGCAACAACTGTATCCAGCAAGACTGATGCATTCTCTACTGCAAACTGGGGACGCGCTCAAGGTGGTACATACAGCATGGTTATTAAAGACGCAGAAGGCACAGATGTAACAACAGATTTCAGCTACACTAACTTCATCTTCAAGAATAATAAGAAAGTTGTGGTTAATTTGTTAGCAGATGACACTAAACTTATTGATGCAGCTACTATCACAAGTGTAGCTACTGTGGAAATGTCCGACGTTGTAGCTTCTAAGATGAAAGACAATATGACTTACACAGCAACTATCACTGCGAAGAATGGAACATCTGGTATTGTAGCAGTTTCTACTATCAAGTTCACGAAGACGTTGCCAGCCTTCCCGGCTACTGTATATCCGTATACCAATATTCTGGTTCAAAATAACTTGAAGATTTATCCGGTTTATAACAATGCCCAAGCAGAATATGACATGAAGAATGTATGGCATGGTATCGCTAAAGATGCAACGGGTACTACTGGATATGCTAATCTGATTTTCTCTGAAATCAACTCAGATCCCTCTAAGGTCGTTGTAGATTACGTTCCTGCTTCAAACATCATCTCTGCTCCTGCTGCTTTGGTTAATCCGAAAGACGAGGCATTTGGAACCAAGTTCCCAATGGCTATTCATTACAATTATGGTAAGATCAGCAACAAGTATAATGCAAAAACTAAAGCTTGGGAAGTTGTAGATCATAATCCGGCATGGGGTACTGATTTCACTGTTGAATTTGGTAACTACATTTACGATTGTACATTCGCTTGGTCTAAAGCTGCTCCTAAGGTAACTTACCCGGGTGCTGTCGGTAAATCAACCTACATTGCATTTAGCGATCTTAAGATTACCGACTGGTATAAAGAAGCTCTTGACTTGACTAAGATGACTACATCTGGTACTAAAGAAAATACTTACATGAAGTCTGTAACCCTGCATTTCTTAACAGGTGATAAGTATGATAGAGTAGATGAATATTATGAATGTGTAGCAGGCGCTACTTATGCCAAATATGATTCTTCGAAAAAAACATATACTACTGTTAGCGATATTAAGGAAGCAACACATATTCAACTGACTTCCAAGTCAAATGCATCACAAGGTTCTGATGTTCCGACTAAGATTCAGTTGGTATTTACGGATAACTTCAATTATGAAGTTGATGTTACCATGAACACTCCGTTCACTATGACGTTCCAACAACAATAATTGAATTGTAGACAAGATTACGTCCCACGATGTGGGACGTGAGATAAATTGAGAGGAGGATGCTCGAAAACGAACATCCTCCTTTTTTTCTCTAGAAACTTTTTTCTCCCTACTTTGCTTCCACCTACTCAAAACGCCATAGTTTTACCATAACTAACTCACTCTTATTTTAATACATCGAACAAAGCTTATAAAACGCTTACACCAGTTTCCCCATACTTCTACACCCATCCTACCCATAAAATCTGCAATACCCATATATCCCTCCCTTATCTTCATCCAAATCCACAACAGCCTCCTCCTCTCCTCAGCATAAAAAATGCCCCCGTTCATTTCATTCTCCCTCCACTTTCCACTATCTTTGTCCCCACGATGAAAAAGTTCGCCGACGTCATATTGCCTTTGCCTTTGCACAGCTGCTTCACCTACTCCCTGCCCGACGAGTGGGCGGATGAAGTGCAGACCGGTTGCCGGGTGGTAGTACCATTCGGACGGAAGAAATACTATACAGCCATCGTGCGCAACGTGCACTATTGCGCCCCCACCGAATACGAAGTAAAGGAAGTGTCCGCTTTGCTGGATGCCCGCCCGATACTGCTTCCGCGGCAGTTCAAGTTCTGGGAATGGCTCTCCGATTACTATCTCTGCACGCAAGGAGACGTCTACAAAGCTGCCTTACCCTCTGGCTTGAAGCTGGAAAGCGAAACAATCGTAGAGTACAACCCCGATTTCGAATCCGATGTCTGCCTGCCGGAGAAGGAACAGAAGATACTGGATATGCTCTCTGCCGACCCGGAGCAATGCGTGACGAAACTGGAGAAGGAGACCGGCATCAAGAACATACTTTCTGTCATCAAGTCACTGCTCGACAAAGAGGCCATCTTCGTAAAGGAAGAATTGCGCCGTACCTATAAGCCTAAGACCGAAACCCGTGTACGCCTCACCGCCGCCGCCCGCAACGAACACCGCCTGCACATCTTCTTCGACGAGTTGCAGCGCCGTGCCCCCAAGCAACTGGACCTGCTGATGAAATATCTGGAACTCTCCGGCTACCTCAGCGGACGAGATATAAAAGAAGTCTCCAAAGCCGAACTGCTGCAACGCACCTCTGCCACCCCTGCCGTATTCAACGGTCTTGTGGACCGTGGTGTATTCGAAGTCTACCAGCAGGAAATAGGTCGCATAGACAAAGCACTCCTCAAAGAAGTCATCCCCGTCAACCCGCTGAACGAGCACCAGCAACGCGCTTATCACTCCATCTTAGAGAATTTTCAAAGCAAGAACGTCTGCCTGCTACATGGCGTCACGGCAAGCGGCAAGACCGAAGTCTACATTCACCTGATAGAAGAAACCATCCGGCAAGGAAAGCAGGTGCTCTATCTCCTACCCGAAATAGCTCTCACTGCACAAATCACAGAGCGCCTGCAACGCGTATTCGGCTCCCGACTGGGCATCTATCACTCCAAGTTCCCCGATGCCGAACGGGTGGAAATCTGGCAGAAGCAGCTGTCGGAAGCAGACTATGATATTATTCTCGGCGTCCGCTCCTCCGTTTTCCTTCCTTTCCGCAACCTCGGTCTTGTGATTGTGGACGAGGAGCACGAAAACACTTACAAGCAGCAAGACCCCGCCCCCCGCTATCATGCCCGCAATGCAGCCATTGTACTCGCCTCCATGTACGGCGCCAAAACTCTGTTGGGTACGGCAACCCCTTCTGTAGAGACTTGGCACAATGCCACATCCGGCAAGTATGGCCTTGTGGAACTGAAAGAACGCTATAAAGAGATACAACTGCCGGAGATTATCCCCGTAGACATCAAGGAGCTGCACCGCAAGAAGAAGATGAACGGTCCGTTCTCCCCACTGCTCCTACAATATATCCGCGAGGCGCTGGAACAAAAAGAGCAAGTCATCCTCTTTCAGAACCGCCGCGGCTTCGCCCCCATGATAGAGTGCAACACCTGCGGCTGGGTACCCAAGTGCAAGAACTGCGACGTCAGCCTCACCTACCACAAGGGGCTGAACCAACTGACCTGCCACTACTGTGGCTACACCTACCAACTGCCCCGCATCTGCCCCGCCTGCGAGGGCACTGACCTGCGCAACCGCGGCTTCGGCACGGAAAAAATAGAAGATGACATCAAAGCCCTCTTCCCCGACGCCCGCGTAGCCCGTATGGACTTGGACACCACCCGCACCCGTACCGCCTACGAGCGCATCATCTCCGATTTCCAGCAAGGCAAGACGGACATCCTGATAGGCACGCAAATGGTGTCCAAGGGTCTGGACTTCGACCACGTCAGCATTGTGGGCATACTCAATGCCGACACCATGCTGAACTATCCCGACTTCCGCGCCTACGAGCGCGCCTTCCAGCTGATGGCGCAGGTTGCCGGACGCGCCGGACGGAAGAACAAGCGCGGCAGGGTGGTGCTACAAACCAAAAGCATCGACCATCCCATCATCCCGCAAGTCATTGCCAACGACTACGAAGCCATGGTAGGCGGGCAGCTTGCCGAACGCCAGATGTTCCACTATCCGCCCTACTACCGCCTGGTGTACGTCTACTTGAAGAACCGGAACGAGCCCCTGCTCGACCTCATGGCACAGACTATGGCCGCCAAGCTCCGCACCGTCTTCGGCAACCGGGTACTGGGACCGGACAAGCCGCCCGTAGCACGCGTACAGACCCTGTTCATCCGAAAGATTGTCTTGAAGATAGAAACCAATGCCCCGATGGCCCGTGCCCGCGAACTGCTCGTCCAGGTGCAAAAGGAGATGGTGGCGGAAGACCGCTTCAAGTCGCTGATAGTGTATTATGATGTAGACCCGATGTAAATAACTCGTAACTAAAGAAATATGAAGAAGATACTTTTCGTTTGCCTCGGCAACATTTGCCGTTCCTCCTCGGCAGAGGGAGTCATGAAGCATCTGGTAGAAGAAGCCGGACGTGCGGATGAGTTTTTAATCGATTCTGCAGGCATTCTGTCCTATCACCAGGGCGAACTGCCGGACAGCCGGATGCGTGCCCATGCCGCCCGCCGTGGATACAATCTGACGCATCTTTCGCGACCCGTACGTACCGAGGATTTTTACAACTTCGACCTGATTATCGGTATGGACGACCGCAACATCGACGACCTGAAAGATCGTGCCCCTTCAACCGCCGAATGGAGCAAGATACACCGCATGACGGAATACTGTACAAAGTTTACCCATGCCGACCATGTACCGGACCCCTATTACGGCGGTTCCGAAGGTTTTGAGTATGTGCTGGACATTCTGGAAGATGCTTGTGCGGGGTTACTGCAGAGCATTTAATCCAGCGGCATCACATGATACAGTGTCCCCTGCCGTGACTTCTTGTTCGGTATTTCAAGCTTCTTGAGTGTCCGCCCGAATACGGCCACCTTATTGATAGCCAGACGGTCACGCGTCTTTGTCTGCAAGGCGGAAAGAATCTGCATGGGCATCATCCATTGCCCCTCCTCATCCTCTTCTGCCGCGCGGAAATGGCTGTGGAAGAGTTGTTCCAGTGGGGTGAGCTGTTCAAATTCCCGGTTCGTCCGCTTCAAGATGGCTTCATCGGCATCATCCAGCCAGTAACGCTCACCTTTGGCTACGGCATTCAGAGCCTGCGCATAGAGCTGGCGGTAGTTGATGGTGACATTCGTATCGATGGGACCGGTGACCTCAATGCAGATGAAACGGCGGCTGCCACTGGGGGCGGACAACAAGTCCTTCTGGTTGCTGGTGCCGATGAAGGAGGCATACCGCCGCATCTCACGGATGGTGCTGCCGTAGGGTTTGCGCAGGTTGGCAACCGGTTTCTGCAGCAGATGCTTCAGGAAGCCCTGCTGGTTGATGCTGATTTGGTCGAACTCGTCGATGTTGACGAGCAGAAAGCGTCCCAGGCTGCGTTCCGCTTCCTGCCTGCTCTTGAAGTCGATGCTGTCCGTATAGCCGAAACGCAGCTCCGGTGGCAGCAAAATGCGGCAAAAGGTGGATTTCCGGAACCCTTGAGAACCGACAAGCAGAGGAGAAGTATTGTTTCCGTGTTGCCGGTCCATTCCACGCCAGTGTGCCACCATGCCCAGGAACCAGCGGTAGAACAGCTCCTGCCAATGAGGATTGTGGCACGGAACGAGGTCGGCCAATGCCCGGATGCGGTCTTTCCCATCCCAGCGGCCGGTGTCGTAAAGGTATTCTTCGACGGGATTATAGAGTGGCACATAGTCTGAAGTTAGGAAACGGTTGATATCGCGGTCCCATACGCGGATACCCTCCTTCAGGGCATTCATGGAGACCGTACTGCGGGCACGCTGGTCAGCAGGCTTGAAATAGAAATGGACGGAGTCGCGCTGACGGTATTCCAAATCATCCAGAACGGTGTTGTAGCGAAACTCATACCGGCGGCCCATAAACTCTTCCAGCCGGAAAACGCTCTCCTGCTCTTGCGTCAGACTGCTCTTTTTCCCGAAGCCTTTAAGCTCTTGATATAGGTTATGAATCGTTTGACGAACAATGAATTCATCCGCTTCCCGGTAATAGTGCATCAATGTCTGGCGGACTACTTCCTCTTCGGGAATGCCTGCCTTGAAACAATGTTCGGCCAGAGGCACCAGCAGTATCCGTAAATCCCCGTCCCGTTTCCAGCCGCCCAATCCGCGGAATGCACGGTCAAGGGCCGACTCGAAGAGTACGGCAAAGGTGTCCGAGGCTTTACTGTCCGGATGCAGCCGCAACAGCGGATTCTTTTCTGCGAGTTTTCGTTGCCGGAAGTTCTCTTCCTCGGGCATGCCGAGGGGTTGTTCCAAGCAGAAAGGCACAGCGGCAGGATTGTAGTAAGGATATCCATCCAGAGTCATGCGGCAACTCTGTGTAAGGGAAGGTTCTTTCAATGTAATGGCAAACGGCAGCAAGGGCTGGTAGCACTTCACCGCCATACGGTAGGCGTGGGCATGAAACAAGGTGGCATCGCTCTCCAGCTTCGGCGTCGTGCCGTCGGGCAGGGCAAACAATACCCATATCTTGGCACTCCGTCCGCTGGAACCGCAGAAAGCGGCAAAGGTCTGTGGCAGCAGGGCGGCTTGTTGCTTTACATATTCCGCTTCGGCAATGCCCGACAGACGGTTTACTTCCAGTTGTACGAGTCCGTTATAGTTCTTCATCCGCCGTTCCCCCTCTTGTGTACGGCTATATTCCACGGCAGGGTAGATGCGGGGCAGCTTGTCTATATGTTCGTATTGGGCACAAGTGCCCTCCAGTTGAGGAAGGATGGTCCGGAGGGTCGACACATGTCCGGCTTTGGTTTCGGTTTTCAGTTTTTTAATCAGTGCATCCGCTTCCAGGGTGCTGAGGGCTTCCTTTCCGCTCCCTTTTTCTGCTCTAATCAAGGTAATTTTCATTCTGTTTGTCAGCTTGTTTGGGTAAATATAATTCTCGTAAAGATACGACATTGAAGAGCTGAAAGCAAGCATTCTGCGGAATAATTATTAAATGGATACAAGTCTCCACGACTCATGCAGAGAAGTGTTAAAAGCAAGTGAGTTTCTTTGTCAAAACACTGGCATTCCTTTGCTTTTCTCCCTTTGTTTGTCTACTTTTGTATAGGGAATAGATGACGCCTAACGACCATGAACAGCTCTGCTTACGGCCATGAAGCAATCGCTTGACGACCGTAAGCAGAGTTGTTCATGGTCGTTAGGCGTCTCTCTTTCCATAGCTTTTACGGATGAAGTACGCACCCCGCACCTATTCCGCATAGGGCGCAAACTTATTATATAACAACTTAAAAGACATTGAACTATGGCAATTTTATTTGATTGGTATGAACTTCCGGAACCAAAAGACAAACAGCGGGAAGAAAAGATACTTCATCCACGCATCCGCTTGAACGGCTCTACCAGTACCGACGAACTGCGTCGCAGAATTCAGGAACGCAGCTCGTTGACGGAGACTGATGTCTCGGCGGTACTGGATGCCTTGTCGCACGTCATGGGGGAAGACCTTGCCGAGGGGCGGCAGGTGCATCTGGACGGTATCGGCTATTTTCATCCCGTACTGACGAGCACGGAGCCGGTGACCGCTGCGACCAAACGAAAAACCACCAAGATTAAGCTGAAGGGCATCAAGTTTCGTGCCGACCAGGTGCTGAAGAATGAGATAGGTGCCATCAAAGTTAAACCGCTGGGGCTGAATGAGCATTCCCAAAAGCTGAGTGACAAGGAGATTGACAGGCGACTGACGGGCTACTTCTCTACGCATCAGTTCCTTACGCGCGAGAGTTTTCAGGTTCTCTGCGGGATGATGCGTTCCACTGCGCAGCTTCATATTCGCCTGCTCCGCAGAGATCGGAAGAGC
>ENA-OPEA01001449-OPEA01001449.1-human-gut-metagenome-genome-assembly--contig:-NODE-1449-length-10199-cov-2.834483_pt1 | contig 10199 bp, 7 predicted proteins | sample MGYA00241623_ERZ501509 | MGnify/ENA primary metagenome ERZ501509 (study PRJEB25962, sample SAMEA2042571) | human gut metagenome | biome: human gut; feature: human-associated habitat; material: faeces... | reverse complement strand
GATTGATAAGACCCGTTATCTGGTACGTAGTGGCAATCATGTCTTCGAAGTAGACGAGTTCTACGGTGAGAATGAAGGACTTATTGTGGCTGAAGTAGAGCTGGGCACGGAAGATGAGGCGTTTGTCAAGCCCGGGTTTATTGGCGAAGAAGTGACCGGGGATGTACGCTACTATAACTCTCACCTGATGAAAAAACCGTATAAAACGTGGTGAATGTTAACAAATAAGCTGTATATTTGTTCCTAGTACTAAAAGAGCAGTATATGGAACAGTTGTACAATTATCTACCGAGAGAACTGATAACTTTCGTTCTGGTTACTTTATTTTCTTTACTTATCGGACTGTCACAACGACGGATCAGTCTGAAGCGTGAAGGGGAAACAACTCTCTTCGGGACTGACCGTACATTTACTTTCATTGGTATTCTAGGCTATTTGCTCTATATACTCGATCCTACGGATATGCGTCTGTTTATGGGTGGTGGTGCTGTGCTCGGTTTATTGCTGGGCTTGAACTATTACGTCAAGCAGTCTCAATTCCATGTTTTTGGTGTAACGACCATTATTATTGCACTGATTACTTATTGTCTGGCTCCTATTGTTTCTACCCAGCCTTCCTGGTTTTATGTGATGGTGATTGTGACGGTGCTTTTATTGACAGAGCTTAAACATACCTTTACGGAGTTTGCCCAGCGGATGAAGAACGATGAGATGATTACGCTGGCAAAGTTCTTGGCTATCAGTGGTATCATATTGCCTATGTTACCGCATAAGAACCTGATTCCGGATATTAATCTCACTCCTTATTCTATTTGGCTGGCGACGGTTGTTGTCTCCGGTATCTCGTATTTGTCTTACTTACTGAAACGTTATGTGTTTCATGAATCGGGAGTATTGGTTTCCGGCATTATCGGTGGATTATATAGTAGTACTGCCACAATTTCGGTATTGGCCCGTAAAAGCAGAAAGGCTTCCGAGCAGGAGGCGAACGAATATGTAGCTGCTATGCTGCTTGCGGTCAGCATGATGTTTCTGCGTTTTATGATATTGATTCTGATCTTTAGCAGGGAGATATTTACATCTATCTATCCTTATCTTTTGATTATGTCTGGGGTAGCTGCCGTTGTTGCGTGGTTTATACATTCCCGTCATCGACGCTCCAAGGATATGACCGATGAGTCGGAAGATGAGGACAGCAGTAACCCGCTCGAATTTAAAGTTGCTCTGATTTTTGCCACTCTCTTCGTTGTGTTTACAGTGCTGACGCACTATACTTTGGTTTATGCGGGTACAGGCGGATTGAATCTGCTTTCTTTTGTATCCGGACTTAGTGACATTACTCCTTTTATCTTGAACCTTTTGCAGAATACAGGGAGCGTAGCTGTACTGGTTGTTGTGGCTTGCAGTATGCAGGCTATTATCAGTAATATTCTGGTGAATATGTTTTATGCTTTGTTTTTTGCAGGGAAAGGTAGTAAGTTACGTCCCTGGATTTTGGGAGGATTCGGGACGGTGATCGGGGTAAATCTTGTGTTGCTTCTGTTCTTCTATTTGTAGAAAAGGGGGGCATCCTTTTTGTTGCCGAATACACTCAATAGAACTGGCTTATATTTTGTTTTTTTGAATAAAGAAACTATCTTTGTATTTAGATATAATAGTATCTGAATAGTGCTGTTTTTTAATTAATTGAATATAATTGTATGCCTTTACTTTATAATTTTGATGTAGAGAGACCCGAAGAGTTGCTGGCAATTCTGGCTCAGAATCTGCAGAAACGCAGGCTTGAGAAAGGACTTTCCCGAGAAGCTCTTACCGAACTTAGCGGAGTTCCGACGCCTACTATTGCCAAGTTCGAACAAAAGCATACTATTTCATTGGCATCCTATGTGGCATTAGCAAAAGCACTGGGTTACTCTAAAGCTATCAAGGAACTTTTATCTGAACCGCTGTTTAGTACAATGGAGGAGTTGGAAATGATTAATAAGAATAAAAACAGAAAGAAGGGGCGTAATGAAATCAGTAAATAAACTGATAGTAACCTATCATAGTAGAAGTGTTGGAACTCTCAGTATGACACCTGATAATCGGCTATGCGCATTTCAGTATGATAGAGAGTGGTTGGCTAATGGGTTTTCTATCTCTCCGCTTGACTTGCCTTTAAAACCTGATTTGTTTATTGCTAAACCACAACCTTTTTGGGGAAACTTTGGTATTTTTGAAGACAGTCTCCCTGATGGATATGGGCGTTATTTACTTCATCGTTTACTCAAAAAACAAGGGGTGAATGATAGCGAGCTAACTCCCTTGCAACGGTTGAGTATAGTCGGAACATCAGGGATGGGAGCTCTTTGTTATATACCGGAGACATACATTGGCGAAGAAAAATCTCTTCCGACACTGGATTGCCTTCAGCAAATGGCATTGGACATACTGTCAGAGAAATCGTATGAGGATGAAGAGGTACTTTACTTTAATAGTGGCAACTCAGGTGGATGCCGCCCTAAATGTTTACTTCACGATACAGAAGGAGCTTGGTTGGTGAAGTTCAGGCATACATATGATCCGAAAGATATGGGAGCGATGGAGTATCGTTATAATGAAGTCGCTCGTAAATGTGGCATAACAGTACCGGACTTTAAATTGATGGACGGAAAGTATTTTGCTACCAAACGTTTTGATATTGAAAATGGTATTAGGTATCATATTGCTACGGCAGGGGCACTACTTAATGAATCTATTATGCAACCCAGATTGGATTATAAGACTTTACTGCACTTGGTTGGTTATCTTACCCAAGACCCTAAACAGGTAGATGAAATGTTCCGGCGTATGGTCTTCAATGTCTTAACGGATAATAAAGATGACCATGCCAAAAACTTTAGTTTCATTTATAAAGAGGGGAACTGGGCGTTAGCTCCGGCTTATGACTTGACCCGATGCAATAACGGATATAATGGAGAACATGCTACCTCTGTTAATAATCATGGTAATCCTACTATAGAAGATATGCTGATTGTTGGAGAGAGCATTCGTATTCCTCGGAAAAAGGGAAAAGAGATGATATTGACTATTGCAGAAGGGTGTGCTGAGTTATTATCTAAGGATTATAGTGCCGCTGCTTTTTGACACCCTTCTGTTTTGCTCATATTGGGGGATGCTATAATCCCCAATCACTTTTATTGTAACTTCGTTCTACCTCATTCTCAATGTTATCAGGAAGATTGTGGAAGAAGTCGATTCCTGTCTTTTCTTCAAGTTCGTCAATTGAAAGGGCATAAGATGCATAATTATTGTTACTGTATGATTTATGTTCAAACCAAAAGCCTATTGCTTTATATTGACCATTTTTTAGTGATAAAATGGCCATATAGAAATATTTGGGAACTGGAATAGTGTTATTTGTTTTAAGATATTTGATAATATTGTTATTATCAATAGTACCTCCTTTGGCTACATAAAGGGTATCTTGATCGTTAGTTATGTTCCCCCATGTCTGTACTTTCTTTTCTAAACTTGCCCATATGCCGCCGTTGAATCCGTCTTGTATCTGTGGGTTCATATTGGACATATAAAAAGTTTGTTTGTTAGCCGTTGCAGAGTATTGTCTGTCTGACGAAGCAACCAGATGTCCTCTGCTGTAGCCTGAACCAGTATAATCACCATCGTGTGTTCGATATTGTGATGGAATGCTGGGATCATCACTAAAGTCTCCTGCACGTCCGACTTTATTGTCAGGTGTTGAGGTGCTGAAAGTAAAAGCTACCCAACGTGAACTTTTTTGAGTACAATCATATTCAAAACTGTAAGTTATTACTTCTTTACCATTATATTGCGTAGTATGGGTGATGAATAAATTATTATTTGCCTTGTTTAATGCTGGAATTTCAATCCTTCCTGCATATCCCGATGGATTAGGATCCGGATCAGGCTCTTCACCATTTCCTCCTTTTTGGGTGATCGTTATATTTTCACTCTTTCCATTAGATGTTACGGTGATAACAGTATAACGTTCATCATCATCATTAGCGGATACAGAACAGATGGTAGAGGCATTCCCGTTTCCCTCTTTGTTATTTATTGTGCACCAACTATCCTGACTAGATGCAGTCCACTTACCGTCTGTCTTTATTTGTAGAAAGAAACTGCCTCCCTTTGCGGAAACTTCATTGTTTTTAAGGTCTGTACTAACACTTAATCCGCCAATATTATCTGTTGGATCATTGTTGTCGCTACCACACGCTGCAAACAGGGTAGGGAGTAGTACTAATAGTAAGGTTTGGATGAATTTATGTTTCATAAGTTAACTGTTCGTTAGTCTTTAATCTCTTTGATTAAATAAATAATGGTTGGCAAGTGGTCGCTATATCCGTTAAGCCATACACCTCCGGCATGTGTTCTTTTGGGATATCCTTTGTACTTTCCTTCTTTTTGGAACATATAATCTCTTCTGAAAATTTCGTTTCTGTAATATTTCAGTGTACTTCTGTCATTACCTAATAAATTTCCTGTAAATACGATCTGATCAAACAGATTCCATTTACCATCATACATTAAAGTACCGTTACCCTTCTTTAAAGTGTCCCACCAGGGATTATACAAATCATGTTCCTTTGTATCTTGAGTTTTGCGTTTTGCTCCTAATGCAATAGCCATACTTTTGTCCATTGGATCGTCATTCATGTCTCCCATGATGATGACCTTTGCATTTGAATCCTCATTTAATAAAGAATCTTTTAAGGCTCGGACTTGTTCTCCTGCTCTTTCCCGAGCGGGTGATGCGGCTGCACGTGAAGGCCAGTGATTTACGATAAAGTGCACCTTTTCACCGGCAAGTGTACCGCTGGCAATAAGGAAACCACGGGTTTTATAGGTAGTATCATTATTCTCATAAATATATGGAGCGAGTTTGCTGGCAGTGAGGTGAAAGAATTTCGGATTGTAGAAAAATGCACAGTCCACACCACGCCGGTCCGGACCTTCATAATGAACAATTTCGTATCCTCTGTCGGATAAAGCAGGTTGTTTGAGTAGATCTTCCAATACTCTTCTGTTTTCAACTTCCGACATACCGATAATAGTTGGTCCTAATGGTAATTTGTCTGTCGATAGCTGACTTAATATTTCAGACATGTTTTTTAGCTTCGCTTCATATTTCATGGAGTTCCACTTATTTTTACCATTTGGTAAATATTCAAAGTCGTTTTTGCCCGCGTCATGAATTGTATCGAACAGATTCTCAAGGTTATAAAACGCTACGCTGTAAAGAGCATACTTTTTCTCCTGTGAATAGCTTGTTATCGAAATAAACAGTAACAGGCCCCATACCGTTAAAAACTTTTTCATTATTTATCTATAAATTAGGTTTCTGAATATTACATTGGTTTGACAAATATCTAAAAAGAAAACGGAAAAACAAGTATTATCACCTATTTTTTCTTTGTTTTTTCTTGTAATATCCCTTTTTTTTTGTTGTTTTGTACTCTCGCTGTAATATAACTGTGAATTTTCGTGCTACAAATTAACACTAATAATAATTTAAATTATGAAACAAAGATTAGGAATAGTGATTGCATTGTTTTGTCTTTCGCCAGCTATTTTTGCTCAGCAGAAGGCCGAAAAGAATGCACGTGAAGATAATGCTTCTTTCACATTCACTGAATCGCAATTGAATGAAGATGATGATGCAGCTCAAAGTGCATCTGCTTTTGTCTCTTCCAACAATGATGTGTACCTTTCTAATGTCGGCTACTTGTTTAGCCCGATGCGTTTTCGCGTCAGGGGCTATAATTCGCAGTACAGCGATACGTATATTAATGGTGTTCTGTTCAATGATGTAGAAACCGGTCGTTTCAGCTATGGAATGATTGGAGGATTGAACGATGCGACACGTAATAAAGAAGGTATCGGTGCTTTTGAAATTAATAATTTCACCTTTGGCCCTATCGGTGGAGCTACTAATATCAATATGCGTGCCAGTCAATATGCAGCAGGATCAAAATTAAGTCTCTCCGGCTGTAATCGTAACTATATTCTGAGAGGTATGTATACCTATTCTACAGGTTTATTGAAGAATGGCTGGGCATTTACAGGTTCTCTCGGATATCGTTGGGCTAACGAAGGTGTTATTGAAGGTACATTCTATAATGCGTTCTCTTATTTTCTGGCAGCAGAGAAAGTCTTTAATGACAAACATAGCTTGTCTATAGCTACATGGGGGGCTCCTACAGAAAGAGGACAGCAAGGTGCCTCTACAGAAGAAGCTTATTATCTGGCTAATAGTCACTATTACAATCCAAACTGGGGTTATCAGAATGGTGAAAAGCGTAACTCACGTGTTGTACGCTCTTTCGAGCCTTCTGCTATCGCATCTTGGGATTTTGATATCAATAAAGAAATGAAGCTGAAGACAAGCGCAGGATTCAAATATAGTAATTATGGTACAAGTGCACTTGGATGGTCGGGCAATGCTGCCGATCCTCGTCCGGATTATTATAAGAAGCTGCCTAGTTCTATCTTTAATGTATATGATAAGTCGACAGTGCCGAGTGAAGATGAGTTGAATCTGTTCAATGAAGTAACAGAGCGCTGGAAAACCAGTAAGTCTACTCGTCAAATTGATTGGGATCAGATGTACTTTGCCAATCAGCAGGCCAATGCATTGGGAAAAGAGACCTTGTATTATCAGGAAGAACGTCATAATGACCAGTTAGCTTTCAATTTCAGTTCGATCTTCAATCATACGATTGACCAGCATAATAGCTATGTGGTCGGTTTAGCTGTGAATACTACTAAAGGTATGCACTATAAGAAGATGAAGGATTTGTTGGGTGGTGATTTATATACAGATGTTGATAAGTTCTCTGTCCGTGATTATGGTTATAACTCTTATGTGATTCAGAATGACTTGGACAATCCTAACAGACGTATCGGTGAAGGTGATAAGTTCGGTTATGACTATAATATCTTTGTAAATAAACAAAATGTATGGGCGCGTTATCAGGGTGATAACGATGGACATTTCAATTATTTCGTATCAGGTAAGATCGGATCAGCGCAAATTAGCCGTGATGGAAAGATGCGTAATGGTCGTGCTCCTAAGAAATCTTTGGGAAGCAGTGGCACAGCTAAATTCCTGGAAGGTGCAGTGAAAGCTGGATTTACATATTCTATTAACGGTAATCATTCATTGATCCTGAACGCCGGTTATGAGAACCGTGCTCCGTTGGCATATAACTCATTCATCGCTCCTCGTATCAAGAACGATTTTGCACATGGTTTGAGAACAGAGAAGATTTATAACGGTGAATTGACTTATCGTTTCAATACTCCTATTGTTTCAGGACGTGTCACTGGATATTATACTCGTTTTAATGATCAGGTTGAAATGGATGCTTTCTACAATGATAATGAAGCTCGTTTCACTTACCTTTCTATGAGCGGAATTGATAAGGAAAATTGGGGTGTGGAAGCTGCTGCAACTTTTAAACTCATGTCCAATCTGTCATTGACAGCTATCGGTACGTGGTCTGATGCCCGTTATATGAATAATCCTACGGCTGTTCGTACTTATGAAAGTGAAAGTGAATCTAATATTGACCGCGTTTATTGTAAAGGACTTCGTGATAACGGAACACCGTTGTCTGTATATAGCCTCGGACTGGACTACAGCGTGAAAGGTTGGTTCTTTAACGTAACAGGAAATTATTATCACCGTGTTTATCTGGACTTCTCTACTTACCGTCGTTTAGGTAGTGTATTAGGAAAGTATTCTGATGGCGCTGTAGATGCTAATGGTAATCCGGTAGGCTATAATGTACCGGAGCAGGAAGAATTGAATGGTGGTTTCATGCTTGACGCTTCTATTGGTAAATATATTCGTTTGAAGAATGGAAAGAGCCTGAGCATTAACCTTAGTGTGAACAATATTCTTAATAATACGAACTTGCGTACTGGTGGATATGAGCAGAACCGTGATGATAGCTATGATGACGGAGAAGCACGTACATATGTTTTCTCTAAGAACTCTAAGTACTATTATGCTCCTGCTTGCAATGCTTTCTTGAACATTGGATATAGATTCTAAATAAATGGGCAAATTAATACAAGGAAATGATATGAAAAAGATAACATTTATTTTATCTGCCGCGTTGTTGCTGACATTAGGCGTTTCGTCATGTATGGACGACTTTGATACGCCTGTGACAGGGAACGCTTATGGTAATAACACTATAAAAGAGCAACGGACTATTTCGATTGCTAATCTGAAGGAAAAATACAGTTCAGTAATTTCGGCAAATCAGTTTCAGACAGTTACTGAAGAAACTCGGATTTCCGGTGTAGTAGTAGGTGACGACGAAAGTGGAAATATCTACAAACAGCTGATTGTGGCTGATGAAACAGGAGCTATTGTGGTAGGTATTAACTCTACTGGCATCTATGCAAATTGCCCTGTTGGACAGAAAGTGGTGATTGACTGTGAAAACTTGAATGTGGGTGGATACGGAATGCAAGCTCAGATAGGTACTACCTACAAAGGAGCCATTGGACGTATGGACCTGGCTGTATGGTTGGATCATGTCAGAGTAATCAATAAACCTCAATTGTGGTATGACGAGCTTATTCCGATGGAACTTACCGGTGCTCAGTTGAAAGCTTATGATAAAGACTTGGCGCCTGTACTTGTGATGTTCAAGGATGTTACAATTAAAGAAGCGGATGGTACTGCTACTTTTGCTCCTGAAGATTTGAAGGATGGTGGTAATGGAGTAAACCGTACATTGGTGTTGGATGATAATTCAACATTGACGTTCCGTACCAGCACTTATGCTAATTTCTCAACCGAAGTGATGCCGACAGGTAAAATTAATGTGATAGGTATTCTGAGCCGTTATAATAGTACATGGCAAATTGTAGCTAGAACATATAGTGATATTCAAAGAAATAACTAATAAAATAAATATTCAACTATTATGAAAAAGATTCTAAATGCTTTATTCTTGACTATAATAACGTTAGTCACATTTAGTTGTAGTGATGTTCCTGCTCCTTATGATATCAATGGAGGAGGAAACGGCGAAGGACCTGCCTTGACCGGAGATGGTACGAAAGAGAATCCATATGACATAGCAAGTGCTATGACGAAACAGGATAACTCAGAAGCTTGGGTGATGGGATATATTGTAGGGTGCATTAATGATAAGAGTATTTCGACTGATGCTGTATTTGCACCTCCTTTTACAAATGCCGCAAATATTTTGATTGCTGCTGATGCGGATGAGACAGATTACAAGAAATGTATTCCAGTACAGCTAGTGTCTCAAACAGATGTTCGTGCTGCATTAAATTTGGTTGACAATGGTGGAAACTTGGGTAAAGCTGTTGTAATTAAAGGACAGTTGACGAAATATTTTGGAGTTGCTGGTCTTAAGAGTCCTACTGCTGCGGTTCTTGATGGTAAAGATATTGGAGATGGTGGTGACCCGGAACCTGGTGATAAAGATAATCCGCTAGGCTTGGACGATTCAAAGAAAAATAATACTTTTTCTGCTGATTTTGAAGATTTGGTAGCAAATAGTGATTATGAACTGGAAGGTTGGTATAATGTTGCTGTAGAAGGTGGTAGACGCTGGCAAGGAAAGACATTTAATAATACCACGACAGGTAAAACCGATAAATATATTCAAGCTACCTCTTATGGTGGTACTGGTGAAAAATTTGAATGTTGGTTTGCAACTCCTGCCTTTGAGGTGGATCAAGTTAAGGATAAAAAAGTATCTTTCGATTGCGCTGTATACAATTATGCAACTGCTTCTGCTAATTCTAAATTGGAAGTTTATTTCCTTCAATTAGTGGATGGTAAGATGGTTTCTACTGCGATAAATGTAGCAGGGATGCCAACAACAGATAATACATGGGTATCATTGACAGCAGATTTGAGTGCTCAAGCTGGTAAAACAGGATTTGTTGGATTTAAATATACAAGTACTAGCTCTTCTGAAGCGTTAAGTTATCGATTGGATAATATTAAAGCGGGACCAGCTGAAGGTGGAGAAGATCCTGATCCTTCAGGAGAAACTGTTGTAGTAACTAAAGATCAGTCTTATGAAGAAACCTTTGCCTCAGCATTTGGAAAATTTACAATAGATAATAAAGAACTGGGAGGATTAGAAGCTGTTTGGACGATTGATGCAAGTTATAAA
>ENA-OPEA01001445-OPEA01001445.1-human-gut-metagenome-genome-assembly--contig:-NODE-1445-length-10232-cov-2.102289_pt1 | contig 10232 bp, 8 predicted proteins | sample MGYA00241623_ERZ501509 | MGnify/ENA primary metagenome ERZ501509 (study PRJEB25962, sample SAMEA2042571) | human gut metagenome | biome: human gut; feature: human-associated habitat; material: faeces... | reverse complement strand
AATATGAAGTAAAAAGCAGTAATTTGATATGAAGCAATAAAGGAAATACATGATGGAAAAATATAAAATTCTAATAGTTGAAGATGATGTTGATTTGAGAGAGGGACTTTCCTTCTCCTTTTCTGGTGATGGATATGATGTGACAGAGACAGGGACAAAAAAGGATGGTTTACAAGAAATCGCAAACGGTGGTTATGATATTGTATTTTTGGATTGTAACCTGCCGGACGGAACGGGCTTTGAACTCTGTAAAGAAGTTCGTAGCTACAGCAATATCCCAATCATTATGCTGACTGCTCGTGATACAGAAATGGATGAGATAAAGGCTTTAGAATTAGGGGTAAATGATTACTTGTCAAAACCATTTTCTCTGGGTGTATTAAAAGCAAGAATGAAGCGGATACTTCAAGAAAAATCTGAAAGTACAAAGATTGTTACAGGTTCATTAAGCATAGACCAGAGTACTTGTAAAGTATATAAAAGAGGTTCAGAAATCTCTCTTAGCAAATTGGAATACCGTCTGTTGGTGTATTTGATTGAAAATAAGAATCATATCCTTTCTAAGGAGCAGATTTTAGAGAAGATATGGGATAGTGATGGAAAATATGTAGATAACAATACGGTGTCTGTGAATATCAGCAGGCTTCGTACAAAGATAGAGGATGATGTATCGAAACCAAAATGGATTCAAACAGTTCATGGAATCGGATATATCTGGAAGGAATAAAGAGATGTGGATTACGATACTTTTAGCAGTGCTTTTGTGTTTGTCGATTGGATATAGCATATATCAAAAAAGAAAAACATATCGCCTGATTGACCGTTTGCTGGACAGTGTGTTAAATCGGGAAATGATTGCAGCTTCTGATGTGGAAGAAGGAGAATATTCTGCCCTTGTCAGTAAAATCAGCACAATCGGGCACGACTCGCTTGCACGGAACGGTGCAATGACGAAACCGCGTGCCCTGTCCAAGTCTTTAAGGTCATACAACAGACGGACGCTTCCCGACGCTTGTGTCAGCAAACGGGGAGTGTCCTCACCTGGAATACGATAAACGGCCAAAGGCTGTTCCTGCCGGATCAAGGTATCAATAGCTTTCAGATTACTTATTTCTTTGTCAATCATCTTCTTTTGTAAAAGCATAAAACCACTTGCAGAGTTCAGGTACGCTGCATGGTTTTAATTCGGATGACAAAGATACAAAATCCTTTTTATAGAGATAGAAAGCGAAAGTATCTTTCCTTATGTATTTTCATTGAGTTACAAAAAGTGCCGTCCATAAGATTCTATGAACAGCACTTTTTATATGTTTCCCACCATAATCGGGAGTAATGACAGATGGCATTATGCAGCCATCCCGAACAGTTCTATGCAGCTACCCTGCACAAGGCTATGCAGTCATACTGCACAGTACTGTGCAGCGTGGCTGCATACCAACTCTTGTTTATCCGAGAGGATTTTCTTCTTCACTGCCGGACGAACCGCCTCCGCCTTCGGGCGCTTTGCCGATATAAATGGTTTTGGCGGCGCTATGTGGGGTTTTCAGTAATTTAGAACCGGAACCGGAGAATTGCGTCGTCACTTTCAGTTCGTACGTGCCGTCGGCAAGGCCTGCGGGGATGATGAACGTCAGTCGGGACGGGTCGTTCACGACATAGAGGTCTTCCGTTATTTTTGTTTCCGCACCGGAAGAATCGGTCAGAGTGATGCCTACTGAGGGGTCCGTACCGGCTATTTTCAGTTTACCGCCTGTGAGGGTGAAAGCTCGTCCTGCGGTGGCGCTGGCATCCTGTGCACGGGTGGCGGCATCCTGTACGCCTGTAACGAACATGGCTGCACCCTTCTCGCCAATGATGCCTACGGTAGTATTCTTTATTGTCTGGCGCAAATCCGCTCCTACATTGAAATTCACCACGATAGAGTTCTTTGCGGGATTCCATTGCGAGTTCTCTATGACACCGCGAAAGCTGACGCTGGCGTAGTAAAGACCCGTATTCACGTTGTAGCCGCTCATGAGCAGGCGTTTGATAACACGTTTCTCCAATTCGAATACGTGCTTGATGGTCTCCTCGCGCAGACCTGAGTCCTCGGCTTTCATCTCCGCGATGATACGTGCCTCGTTTGCACTGCCGATGCTGACGGGGACAAGAATCATGTCTTCCTTGTTATCCACCGTAACGGTATTGTCGGCCAACTGGCCATTGATCTGATATTTGATATTTTCTGCCATTGTATGTTTTTTTTAATTGTTATGATACGATTGGTTGCAGTGCTTACAGCGACTGCATTGAAAACAAAGGTACATCAAGTCGTGGGAAAGAAATCTGTTTTTTGATGCACCTTTGCATGTTCAGACAATTCTCTATTCGGTGTTGCCCATCAGAGCACGACACACATTGTCATAGGTTACTGTTCCCACCAGAGTTTGGGATATACGGGTGCTGTATCATTCCAACGGCCACCAGTCTTCCAAAACTTACAGTCTGAAAAAGTTTTCGAGTTAGTATACGAACCATCGGGAGCATCGGCTACAAACCAAAAACTACCGGCAGTGTTATAAGCCGGCCAGGCACTTCCGCCGAATACTGTTGTTCCATTCTGAGACTCTCCATACAATACTGCAGTAAAACAGTTTGTCGTATTATCAGCAAGACTTTTTATCCGTGCCCCGTCTACTACTCCCGTATTATAGCAACCTATGGCAGTACCAGACGCTCCTACAATACCTCCACTTGTGGCGGAACTGTAACCCTCATTTATATTTCCTGCATTATAACATCCTGCTACAACAGCACCGGTCGCAGTCGAAGCTATACCTACAATTCCACCACCCTGATAGGCACAAATTACCGTACCATAATTGGCACACGACACTATAATGGTTTTTCCTTCCGCTTCTCCACAAATTCCACCGCCTGCATAGCTCGCTTCTACACTTCCTTTGAAAGAGCATCCACTTATCACTCCCGTAGTCGTTGCTTCATATTTTGACATGCCTCCGCATATTCCACCGGCTTTATACTTGCTTTTTACATCACCGCTGACATGGATATTCTTTATCACAATATTGCCATCAGCATATCCGAACAGACCGCTATTCCCATTTTGTTGTGTCACGTTAGCTTTCAAATCAATTATTTCATATCCTCCCCCATCGTAATTTGCTCGTAAAGGATTAGTAGTTGTTCCTATAGGCATCCAGTCATGATTGTTCAGATGAATATTGACTGTCTGCTTGAAATATTTATTCTCATAAGATATTCCGCTATTCACATTCGCTGCAAGCTGGGCAAGATCAGAAGCTCCGGAAATAACGTAAGCCGTCTCTGCACTATCGCCATTCTTGCTTGCATCACCAAATTTGGCATTTGCATCGGCTGCAGGAGTTTGCCCGTCCCATACACTGACATCTATATCTGCATCCCAATCTGCAAAATCACAAGTGTAAGTATGCGTAAGAGTTGCCGGATTAAAACTAATCACCACATTGGTCTTATAGTTTTTTTTGGTAGGCACGTGGTCGATAGTCACGCTCTGCAAAGGAGTACCCGGATTTGCGCTGTTATAAGTATCTATCTCCAGACTCAACATACTTCCGGCACCATCTGCCGAAGCAAATGAATAAACCGACTGGTACGTAAATCTGCCATCTGCACCGGCATTTGCCGTAAAATCGGTTACTTCAAAAGCAGACGGATCCGTAACACTGCCAGCAGAAGAAACCGTATTGTCCGATACATTAAAAGTATTGGGAACATTGGTATAACTTACTGTCAGTTTGGAATACTTCTCCATCTTTTCATTGCTCTTGATATTTACTTGTGCCACAGCACGCCTCAAAACTATCGAGTGAACCCCCGATGCCTGACCGACCGTTATTGATGCAGTAGCACAAAATGCCTGACATTGGTCGGCATGCGTCAGATGCTTCTTTAAAGTCACAGCCTTAAGGTCTGTTGTATCAAAAAACTCATTTTCACCGCCGGCATCCGGAATGTAATGCGCCCAAAACAAACAGGTATAAGCCACACCCGCAGGTAACTCTACACTGAATGTACCTGTTTCGTTATTATCGGAAGATGCTTCTATCGCATTTCCGTCTGCATTCAGGACTTGCAGGAAATACTGTAATTTATATCCTGTCACCGTAGGCGCAGCGGCACGTGTTTGTACATCTCCCTCTGTAGCCAAGCTAAAAGTGAAGATTTGGGTTCCGCTCACTTCTGTCCCCGTTGCCGATTGTCGTTCCGAGCAAGAGACAAACAAAATTGCTGTTATAGCAATCAGACTGAAAATCAATTGTTTTGTTTGCATAAATAAAAGTTTTTAGTTAATAAATTAGTAATTAATACATTAATGAGACACATTGATATTTATTTCTCCCTCATAGTCACCGTCCACACCGACATTTATTCCACCTGAAGCATTCCCGCTGTTCCTGGAAAGGAAAGCGCCTTCCACAGTAGTAGTATATCCGCGCCGATAAGGTATTTCCAAGTCAGTGGTCCGGCTCAACAATACTTCTTTACCATCTGTCACAGCAAGGCTCACCGTTATTATAGAACTTTTATCGTCCGCAAGTAAATAGTCGGCAGCAAGTTCACACTCCGCCATTGAATCGGTAAGCTTTATCTGGCGGGTATAACTAAAACCGGGAGCAGAATTTATCGGCTCACCCGTAATAATATTCAAATGGGTTACGAGAAAATATTGATAGTTCACGATGATTTCATATTCTCCTATACCGGAATGACCATTGGCATATTGTTTATTCAGAAACTGCTGCACATCGGTGGCAATAATACGGTAATACGCCAACGGCCGCTTTAGATTTATCCGTACCTTATACTCTCCTTCCTGTTCTGTCAAATCCACGGATGCATTACCATAGAAAGCATCCCGTCGGCAGTAGTCATCTTCATAAGGCAGCAGGTAAGAAACGGAACAGAAGTCCTCCGTAGCATAATATGTATCCGATAGCGTCTCTGTTCGCGTATAATCTACCCAAACTGTAAGGTCGTAAAAAGCAGGATTAAGAATCAGAGGCGAAGGAAGAGTTATTTGGGCTCCCGTCAGCTTTTCTTCATTGACTATCGTCACAGCTCGTACGGTAGAGACAGATTCTCCTGCTCTGCGCGCTTCAACGATAACGCGGGAAGCATAACTTTCATTCACAACACCTTCATCGGTTTTCGTAATGGCAGGTAAAGGAATAAACTCACCATCCAATAAGAGTTCCATTTCCAAAGAGACATTTTCCGTTGGGGTTTCATCAGGGTATTGGTGAATACAACCGCCAAGAAACAGCAGCAGTAAATATAAAATCGGAATGCACGATTTATGAAGGTATTTTCCTTTTATAATAATCTTCTTCATGGTTTCGACAGTTTATAAATGAATGACAGTCCCAAATTGGTGACACCCCAATAACGTAGCGGACGAATAGTACACAACGCACCATTCGGCATATTAAGGAAAGTTTTATAACGACTGTTTGCATAACCCATACCCAAATTAAACTCCACTCCCCAAAGAGCGGTCAATGAAACAGTATAGCCGTAACTAAATCCTACACCCCAAAGAGGATAGCCAGTATCCTGATAACGATATTCTTTCCATTTCAGGTTATAACGAGCAATGTGTATATGCGGGCCGAGAAAATGCCCTCGTCCCGGTTTGGAAAACCAATAACGCAGTTCCGGCTGAAAAAGGACGATTCGTAAGGCAGAAGTACGTGTCAAGTCCCATGAACTCCACACTAAAGGCAAATCAAGAGAAAAACGGTGACCTATCTGTATCTCATAGGCCAAATTGACAGAAGCAATTGCCCATGCAGCGAGGTTTGTTTTCAAAGCGGAATATCTATCGGAAGTTTTGGGAAGAACATATATATAAGGTGTAGGAGCAGGCAGATAATTTGATACAGAACCTGCTGTCTCTATCATTTCGCCAACAGTTTTCATTCGGCATAAAGATACAGAAAGCGCTGTCGAATTCAAACACCCTTTTATCCAAACAATACAAATCATGGCATTGCGTAATAACGGAAGAATATGTTGTTGCATATATCTGAAGGCTTTGCCACCGTTCAGGAATTTAAGCAGAGATTCACGACGGGCAGGATTATGCACTTTATCAAGTATCATCAATACCTCTTCACGTTCATTGAAAGCTGTATCTGCCGAAACCAATGCTCGCAGCCCGTCCCAGTTCTCACCTTGCGGAAAAAGAGAGACAGGAACGGATGACAACAAAGGATAGTTATCGGCAAGATAGCGTTGCATGGTATCTGCACGTCGAACAGAGAGTTGTACATTGTATTTCTCTCGTCCTTCGGGAGAAGCATAGGTATATAAATGAATTGAATCTATAAAGGACACATGAAAAGAATCGGATAAAAGAGTTCCTAAGCAGTTAAGCACATTACGATTATCAGCATAAGCAATATCAATGTCTGTCTTGTCAAAACGAAAAAATGCAGTATGGGTAATACGGATATTTTCCTGTCCGCAAACGGGAAAAGAGAGGGCTAATAGGAACAATATAGCCAATAATTTTTGTGCTGATAGCATGGACATAATAGTATATAGGGTATTACTTATCAAGTAATGGCCGGCATACGAAGAGAAGAGTGTACAATTCGTGGAATCTGTACATGATTCAGCTGTTATTACCCCTATAAATTCCATCTTTCAACTGTCGAGGTTTCGGCTCCGCTTTTACATCCGAAGCGGGGAAAGGGGTTCGTATATCTTATACGGAATACGAACGGGGCAATATGTATTTTATAAGGTGGGATTTGCGGACTTCAGAACTAAATACAAGATTTAATTAAACTTTTTCTAACAATTAATTGGCATTTGGTAAAATTTAGCATATATTTACAACGTTAACAACACCGTTACTTGATAAGTAATTCCGGCTTATAATCCTGCCCTATATTCTGTTTCATTTTTCCATTTACATTTTCTAACGGAAGCTATCAGTTGCCTGTTTGCCTTATCGACCAGCTCATTGCCGAAAGGCTTGAGATAGGTTTCCGTCACCCGCAGGGACGAATGCCCCAAAGCCTGACTGATAATCCCCACCGGCTGTCCGCTATGGAAAGCAAGTGTAGCCCATGTGTGGCGGGCCGTGTATGAGCTGACCCGTACACCGGGCAGCAAGCGGCTCATCACCTGCCCCAACTTGCGATTGAAATGCCGAAGGGCATCCTGATAATTGCGGTACGACTGCCAGCCGTCCCGTATCCTCGCATCGAGTATGGGGAAAAGGTAGGGCGATGCAGAATGCCTGTCGGCGTACTTCGCTATCAGCGCAAGAGCCTCACGGGGAATGCGTACCGTTATCGGCTTATCCGTCTTATGACGGCTGTAGGTTATCCTGCCATCCTGCATATCGCGCTTGCGCAAATGGGCAAGGTCGATAAAAGGCATGCCGCGGAGCAAGAACATCAGCAGAAAATAAGCAAGTACCGCCTGCTGCTGCGGAGAAAGACCGGAAAGGTCGGCTTCCAGCAACTGTTCCATCTGGCGGGCAGTGAGCGCACGCTTGGTCTGCGACACCACACCGGTATAGACATCATCGAAGAGTCTCGGATTGTGTTCCGCCGTGCCGGGCGGCATCCAACGGTTGTAAACGGCACGCAAAGTACGCATGTAGGTGGATATGGTGTTCTGCGTCAGTTTACGGAGCAACATCCACTGTTCGTACTCTTTCAGGCGACCGGGTGTGAAGACTTCCTGCATCGGCATGGAGCACTCCTCCTCTCCATTGTCGGAAAAACGGATGAAAGAGCGGAGCGTACAAGTATAAATATGTACTGCCGGCGGCTTCCTGTCACGCCTTAGTTCTTCAATCACTTTCATCATGTAGGCAGACAAATCCGTTGTGCCCACATCTTTTGTTTCTACTTCATTCATAAATCTGCTTTATTAGTTTTTTACGCAATATACGAACGAACAATCTTTCGCAAAGAGTGTTTGAAAGACTATTATTCCAACCTAAACGAAAAACTTAATATATGAAACAAATCTTACTCATCATCTTCTTGGGAGCAAGTGTTTCCGCAACGGCGCAAACCCTCTCCCTGAGCTTCGATGATGCCCTTCGGCAGATGCAGCAGGGAAACCGAAGCCTGAAGATAGCCGACAAAGGCATCGACATAGCCCGTGCCGAACGTGGGAAGCTGAATGCTTTCTGGATGCCCAGCCTGCAATCGACCGGAGCATTTGTACACCTTTCGGAGAAGATAGAAGTGAAGCAACCGTTGTCGCAATTTACCGACCCTGCCAAAGACTTTGTTCACAACCTCGTACCGGACGACCAATTTATCAGCAGTATCCTCGACCAGATAGGCAGCCACACCCTCGCCTTTCCGCTCGCACCCCGTAACCTCACCACGGTAGGTCTGACCGCCGAATGGATCGTGTTTTCCGGCGGAAAGCGCATCCGTGCCGGAAAGATAGGAAATGCAATGATTGACATCGCCCGCGAGAACCGCGAACAGACAGACGCCACGCAGCGTGTCCTCTTAGCAGAAAGCTATTTCGGACTGCGTCTGGCACAAGAAGTGGTGCGCGTACGCCAAGACACCTACAACAGCCTGAAACGTCATTACGAAAATGCCTTGAAACTGGAAGCCGCCGGAATGATAGACAAGGCCGGATGCCTCTTTGCGCAAGTGAACATGGACGAAGCGCAACGCTCGCTGGAAGCCTCGCAAAAGGAAACAGCCGTTCTGCAAAACGCTTTGCGTACGTTGCTCAACATAACGGATACTTGCAGCATACAGCCCGTTTCCCCGCTTTTCATAAACGCCGTGCTACCTGCAAAAGAGGAGTTCCTGCAAACCATGCAAACCGAAAACTATACCGTCAACCAATTGCAGTTGCAATCGCATATAGCCAAACAACAGCTCCGTATCGAACAGAGCGGCTACCTGCCGGACATCGCCGTATTCGGCAAGCAGACGCTATATGCCCACGGCATCCAAAGCAACCTCATCCCCCGCACCATGATAGGAGTAGGATTCACCTGGAATCTCTTTGACGGTCTGGCACGGGAAAAACGGATACGCCAATCCAAGATAGCCCAACAGACCCTCTCCATAGGGCAGGAAAAAGCCAAAGACGATTTAAGTGTGGGTATCGACAAACTCTACACGCAGATGCAGAAAGCACAGGATAATGTTCGTGCCCTGAACACAACCATCGAACTGAGTGAAGAGTTAGTGCGCATCCGCAAGAAATCGTTCACTGAAGGCATGGCAACAAGCACCGAAGTAATAGATTCAGAAACGATGCTGGCAACCGTACGCGTGGCCCGACTGGCAGCCTATTACGAGTATGACGTGGCGTTGATGAATCTGCTGGCGCTTTGCGGCACGCCGGAAGAATTCGGGAAACTTAGTAATTTGAGAGTTGAGAATTAAAAATTGAGAAACAGGCTGTGCAATGAGGATTACACGGAAAACTCAGATTTTCCTTATTTCGTATAATCCGTACCTAAAAAGAAACATCAAGTGTATTTGGATACACCGTACTTTATAGTTTATACTTAAATTAAATGAATATCAGCAATAAAACCATCAGCATCGCATTCATCGTCGTATTAATCGTTACCGTAGGAGTATCGGTTATCGGAATGTCACTTATGAGCCGGCAGCCAATGGTGCTGCAAGGGCAGGTAGAAGCCACGGAGATACGCATCAGCGGAAAACTGCCGGGGCGTGTAGATTCTTTCCTCGTACAAGAGGGAGATTGGGTAAAAGCGGGTGACACGCTCGTTGTCATCAACAGTCCCACTATCGAAGCCAAATACCGTCAGGTAAATGCTTTGGAACAGGTGGCGCAGGAACAGAACAAAAAGATTGATGCCGGAACGCGCAGGCAGATTATCGCTACAGCCTTGCAGCTTTGGAATAAGACGCAAAGCGACCTGACGCTTGCCCAAACCACCTATCAGCGCATCCTCACCCTTTATAAAGACAGTGTGGTTACTTCGCAACGAAAGGACGAAGTAGAAGCCATGTACAAAGCTGCACAAGCTGCCGAACGCGCGGCATACCAGCAATATCAAATGGCTGTGGACGGCGCGCAAAGCGAAGACCGCGCAGCCGCACGTAGCCTTGTAGATGCCGCACGCAGCACGGTGGATGAAGTTTCCGCCCTTCTTGTAGACTCCAGGCTCACTGCTCCCGAAGACGGACAGATAGCCACTATCTGTCCGT
>ENA-OPEA01001442-OPEA01001442.1-human-gut-metagenome-genome-assembly--contig:-NODE-1442-length-10242-cov-3.228036_pt1 | contig 10242 bp, 8 predicted proteins | sample MGYA00241623_ERZ501509 | MGnify/ENA primary metagenome ERZ501509 (study PRJEB25962, sample SAMEA2042571) | human gut metagenome | biome: human gut; feature: human-associated habitat; material: faeces... | reverse complement strand
CGTTCATCGGGATCGGCATCTACAAATATCTTTAGATCCATCATATTGCGTAGCTTCTTGTCGCACAAGGCAAGGATACCTTCAATAATGACGACTTCACGAGGCTCGATGTGGATGGTTTCCGGTTGGCGGGTACAAGTCAGATAAGAATAGGTCGGTTGCTCGATGCTTTTTCCTTCTTTCAGCATCATCACATGTTTGGAAAGCAAGCTCCATTCAAAAGCATCCGGATGGTCAAAGTTGATATTCTGACGTTCTTCAACCGGCACGTGACTACTGTCTTTGTAGTATGAATCCTGAGGTAATAGTACTACTTCTCCAACGGGGAGGCTTTCTATTATTTTTCGTACGACGGTGGTTTTTCCGGAGCCCGTTCCACCTGCTATTCCTATTATTAACATCTCTTTATAGTGTTATTTGAACCAAATAGAGTAATTTTGCATTAGTAATGTAATGCATTGACAAGACAAATATAGAAACAATTCATTAAAATAACAACGTAATGGTAAAACACATTGTATTATTTAAGTTAAAAGACGAAGTTCCCGAAGCGGAGAAACTCGTAGTGATGAATAAATTTAAGGAAGCTATCGAAGCGCTCCCCGCTAAGATTTCAGTGATCCGTAAGATTGAAGTCGGACTGAATATGAATCCGGGAGAGGCTTGGCATATAGCTCTCTATAGCGAATTTGACACGCTGGAGGATGTGAAGTTCTATGCAACACACCCTGATCATGTGGCAGCCGGAAAGATTATAGCTGAAGCAAAGGACAGTCGTGCATGCGTGGATTATGAATTATAACCCCCAATAATGAAAATGAGAAAATTAATTTCTTTTCTGCTTTTAAGCTTTGTAGCCTATACATTGCAGGCGCAGATTAAAGATCCGGTAAAGTTTAAAACAGAACTGAACTCTCTTTCTGATACAGAAGCGGAGATCGTGTTTACAGCTGCCATTGACAAAGGGTGGCATGTTTATTCTACCGATCTTGGAGACGGAGGACCTATTTCTGCCACATTTAATGTGGAGAAGAAGTCTGGTGTAGAACTGGTAGGTAAATTGAAGCCTGTCGGCAAGGAAATAGCTACTTTCGACAAACTGTTCGAAATGAAAGTGCGCTATTTCGAGAATACTGCCAAATTCGTGCAGAAAGTGAAGCTGACTGGTGGAGCTTATGCGATAGAAGGTTATCTGGAATATGGAGCCTGCGACGATGAGAGTTGTCTGCCTCCGACAGAAGTTCCTTTTAAGTTTTCGGGTGAAGCAAAGGCCGGAACTACGGCTGCTCCTGTAGCCAAAGCTGATAAGCCGGAGACAAAAGAGGCGGAAGAAGTAACTGCTCCTGCTGCGTCCAAAGACTCTGCTGCAATGATGGAACTGGTTCCTGCTTCTGCTACGGATGCAAATGCCGATATTCAACCAGCTGTAGCTTCCGGTGACCTTTGGCGTCCGGTAATCAGTGAATTGCAGGCACTGGGCGAGGAACATACTCAGGGAGATATGTCCTGGATTTATATTTTTGTGACAGGTTTCTTAGGCGGACTATTAGCTTTGTTTACTCCGTGTGTATGGCCGATTATTCCTATGACGGTCAGCTTCTTCCTGAAGCGTAGTGAGGACAAGAAGAAAGGGATTCGTGATGCGTGGACTTATGGTGCGTCTATTGTTGTTATTTATGTGGCATTAGGCTTGGCTATAACATTGATCTTCGGTGCCAGTGCCTTGAATGCCTTATCTACTAATGCAATTTTCAATATTCTCTTCTTCCTGATGTTGGTAGTGTTTGCCGCTTCGTTCTTCGGAGCATTTGAGATTACATTGCCTTCGAAGTGGAGTAATGCGGTAGATAGTAAAGCGGAATCGACTACGGGATTACTGAGTATTTTCCTAATGGCATTTACACTTTCGTTGGTGTCTTTCTCTTGTACAGGTCCGATTATCGGATTTTTGTTGGTACAGGTTTCCACAACGGGAAGTATAGTAGCTCCGGCAATTGGAATGCTGGGATTCGCCATTGCTTTGGCGTTGCCGTTTACTCTTTTCGCTTTATTTCCATCGTGGCTGAAATCTATGCCGAAATCGGGAGGTTGGATGAATGTGATCAAGGTAACACTGGGCTTCCTTGAACTTGCATTTGCACTTAAATTCTTATCGGTTGCCGATTTGGCTTATGGCTGGAGACTGCTTGATCGTGAAACTTTCCTTGCTTTATGGATTGTTATTTTTGCTTTACTTGGATTTTATCTGTTGGGTAAGATCAAGTTCCCGCATGATGATGATGATAATAAGGTAGGTGTTACCCGCTTCTTCATGGCACTTGTTTCTTTGGCATTTGCGGTATATATGGTTCCTGGTCTATGGGGAGCACCGTTGAAAGCTGTCAGTGCGTTTGCTCCGCCTATGCAGACGCAGGATTTCAATTTGTATAAGAATGAAGTACATGCCAAATTTGACGATTATGATTTAGGAATGGAGTATGCACGTTTGAATGGTAAGCCTGTAATGCTCGACTTTACCGGATACGGTTGTGTCAATTGTCGTAAAATGGAGGCTGCTGTTTGGACTGACCCGAAGGTGAGCGACTTAATTAATAACGATTATGTATTGATAACTCTCTATGTAGATAATAAAACTCCGCTGACCGAACCTGTGAAGATTGTCGAGAACGGAACAGAACGTACCTTGCGTACTGTCGGTGACAAATGGAGTTATCTGCAACGTGTGAAGTTCGGTGCCAATGCACAGCCTTTCTACGTATTGCTGGATAATCAGGGAAAACCGTTGAACAAGTCGTATGCTTATGATGAAGATATTCCCAAGTATATCGAGTTTCTGCAAACTGGATTGGAAAATTACAAGAAGGAGAGATAATCTCCTTCTTAAAGGTTCTTCTTCAAATTTGCTGGTAAGGTGAATTAGTAAAATAATGATTTGCTAGCTTATAGTCGATAGTATCCTCCATTCTCCTCCTTCGGGAAGGAGGAGTCCCCGTAGGGGGAGGTGGTAGGTGAATGTGTAAGTGAACTGCCCCCAATAGTTAGACACAAAACTATTGGGGGCAGTTCATTCTTTTTGAGGTAGCCTCACTATTGTCAAGTATGTTTTCTACCAGTTTCTTTTCACTGTACGATAGCCGTAACCGATAATCACAAGGAAACAGATAAAAGGTAGAATGAATGAAACGTTGACTGCCGGCAACCAACCGATTTCTTTCATATCAATAATGCTTGCTTGCAATGGAGGAAGAATAGAACCTCCGAGAATAGCCATAATAAGTCCGGCTGCTCCGAATTTTGCGTCATCTCCAAGACCTTTTAAGGCAATACCGTAAATAGTGGGGAACATTAGAGACATGCAGGCGGATACGGCTACCAGGCAATAGAGTCCATAAATATTTTGAAGGAAGATAGTACCTAAGGTGAAAATTCCTCCGAAAATAGCCAGAATCATTAATAATTTTCCTGCATTCAGATAACGCAGAATGAAAGTACAAATGAAACGGCTGATACAGAAAATAATCATTGCTATGATATTGTATTGCTGCGAAAGCACTTCCGCACTCTTTTCGTCCATGCCGAATTCCGGTGACATAAACAGGCGGGTACCATATTGGATTATAAAAGTCCAGCACATGATTTGTGCACCTACATAAAAAAACTGAGCAATCACACCTTCGCGATAACGTGTTTGGGTGAAAATACGTTTTAATGTCGGGAAGAAGTCTATTTTATGGTTCTGATCTCCGTTCTTTGGCATTTTTACGAATCGTATCAATAGAAGCATAGCTACGATAATCAGACCGATGATGAGATAAGGGGCGATTAGCACTGCAAGATCGCTCTCTTTGATTGCCTGAAATTCACTCTCATTGAGTAAAGCACGTTCTTCAGTACCCATTGGATGTAATTTGGCTTGAATGAATTGCATGGCTACATACATTCCGAGCAATGAACCCATTGGGTTGAAAGATTGGGCAAGATTCAAACGTCTTGTGGCAGTATCTTCTGTTCCCATAGAAAGAATGTATGGATTACAGCTTGTCTCCAGAAATGAGAGTCCGCAAGTCAAGATAAAGTAAGCTATCAGAAACGGGTAATATTCTCCTGTCATTTTAGCAGGGAAGAATAGGAATGCTCCAAAAGCATACAGACCAAGACCTAGCAGAACACCTGCTTTATAAGAATATTTGCGGATGAACATGGCAGCCGGAAAAGCCATGGCAAAGTAGCCTCCATAAAAAGCGACTTGTACTAACGCTCCGTCGGTAGCACTCATCCTGAAGATTTTGGAGAATGCCTTTACCATTGGGTTGGTGATATCGTTTGCAAATCCCCATAACGCAAAACAAGAAGTGATGAGAATAAAAGGGATAAGATAATTGATGCCATCTTTTGACAGGATGGACTGTTTGATGTGTTTCATGGTTCTTTTGGGATATTTTTAGGTATTATATAAATGGAACATTCTCTCCATTGGTTTCCATTTTTCCGCGGAACTCATTCCGGGAGCGGCTTGTTGGAAGATAGCCATGTATTCCTCCCATTCCTGTTGGCGGGGAAGAGTATTCAGGCGTGCCATTGCTGTGTCCCAGTCGAAGTCAACGGGAGTTTCGACAATCATAAACAAGCGTGTGCCAAGAATATAGATTTCCATTTCGAGGATGCCTACTTCCCGGATACCTGCAAGGATTTCAGGCCATGCCTCCGCTTGACTATGTCTTTTCCGATATTCGGCAATCAATTCCGGAGAATCGCGCAAGTCAAGAGTCTGACAATATCTTTTGACTGGGACACTGTAAGATTGGACCTGATAACCGGTTTTAGGTGTTTCCATATACTTTTTATTTTTTAGGATAATATACTTGAGGTGTGACACTTCGGCTTACAATCTCTCTTAATTCCCGGAGGTCGGAAATTTCTCCCTTAGCCATTGCTTGTGTCAGAATATTACCTATGGCAGTAGCCTCGACAGGACCGGCGTAAACAGGGATATTGAGTGCATCGGCTGTAAGCTGGTTGAGTAATTTATTCTGCGAACCTCCTCCAATGATGTTTAATTGGCGGATCGGGGAGGGGAGACAATGGTTAAGCTTTTCTACTGCCTGTTGGTATTTGAATGCTAATGATTGGAGTACACATTTAACGGTTTCCGCTTTGCTTTGAGGAATGTGCAGAGAGTGATCCCGGCAATAATTCATAAGAGCTGTCTCCATATTTTCCGGATTCATGAATTCCGGAGCGTCAACAGGGATGATTGTATCAGTTTCCACTTCGGCAGCTTGTGGTATGATTGTATCATAATGTTGTTCTTCTCCACGTGCTTTCCATTCACTCATCAAGCGTTGTAGAATCCATAGTCCTGTGATATTTTGCAGGAAGCGGATGCGGCCTCCAACACCTCCTTCATTGGTGAATTCGGCTTTCCGTGCTTCTTCTGTCAATATCGGTTCATTGACTTCAACGCCCAAAAGCGACCACGTACCGGAACTTAGAAAAGCGATAGGAGTTTCTGTTGCCGGAACGGCTGCAACGGCACTGGCTGTGTCATGAGAACCTACGGCTATTACATCTACTGCACCCAGTCCGGTTTCCCGTGCAATATCCTCTTTTAAAGTTCCTCTGATAGTTCCCGGTTGGATAATTTCACCAAACAGATGCTCGGGAAGTTCTAATGCACGAATTGTTTCTTGTGACCAGTTTCGTCGTTTTGCGTCAAGTAATTCCGAAGTGGAAGCGATGCAATATTCATTATTGGCTATTCCGGTCAGGAAGTAACTGAAAAGGTCGGGCATGAACAGAAGTTGGTGGGCAATCTCTAATTGGGGATCCCGGTTCTGTTTCATACTATAAAGTTGGAATAGCGTGTTGATAGCCATGACCTGTATTCCGGTAGTAGTATAGTGTTGCTGTTCATCCAGAACCTTGAATACCTTTGCCGGCATTCCGTCTGTTCTTGCATCCCGGTAACAGATAGGGTTACTTAGCAAATTTCCATTTTTATCAATCAATCCGAAATCTACGCCCCACGTGTCGATACCAATTCCCTTGACGGTATATCCTTTTTGGGCAGCCAGCTTCAGTCCGGTTTTCATGTCTTCGAATAGGGCAGGAAAATCCCAGTAGACATGATTTCCTAATTTTACCTGACGGTTGGAGAAGCGGTGAACTTCTTCCAGTTCCAGCTTTCCATGGAGAAGGGAGCCGGCGATAATTCGTCCGCTACCTCCTCCAAAGTCTGCTGCTAAGTATGTGTTTTTAATGTTGTCTTTCATGGTATGGTATGTACGGATACTATTTTGTTTTCTTTCCTAATACATAGATTTCCAAATCTTCTATTTCTGCCGGTGTCAATACTGAATAATCGCCTCCGGACTGAACAATAATACGGCAAGCCATTTCGAAGAAGGTAGCTCGTTCGTACACTTGATTAAAGTCTTTTCCGCAGACAACTTGTCCGTGGTTGGTCAATAAGACGGAGTTGTGTTCCAACATGGCTTCAACTACTGCTTTGGCCAGTTCGGGTGAGCCGGGACGATAATATGGAATCACAGGTATTTCTGAACCTACATGGCAGGGAATTTCTGCTGTTACATTAAAATTAGTCGGCTTGTTTTTCATGCAGGAGATAGCCGTGGCATACTCTGACTGGAAGTGAAGTACCACATTTACATCCGGGCGTTCGCGGAGAATACCCAAATGGAAAGTACTTTCCATAGAAGGTTTTACACCATTAGTCGGTGTTCCGCTTGCTATATTGCAGATAGAGACTTTTTCCTTGCCAAGGGTAGGAACCCAAGAACCTGTACCGGAAATTAGTGCTTCTTCACCAATCCGCCAGGAAAGGTTTCCGCTACTGCAAAGCATAAGTTTTGCATCACCGTAGCGATGTGCTTGTTCAATGAACTGTTCGATATGTTCGTTAGTTATCATGATTGCAAAGATAAATTATTTATTAATAATAGTAACTCAAAATAGGTTAGAAAAATGGGTATTTAGGGACATACTCCCCCGGTAAGGTTTCCTTGCAGGGGATTGTCATTGCAGGCACGGATTACACGACTTTTAGAAATATGAAAGCAACAGCGTAATCCGTGCCTGAAAATTATTTGTAGATAGGACCGTAAGTTGCACAAGCTCTATAGTCTGCTCCTTCTTTATCCATACCGAAGGCATTCCATGCAGCCGGGCGGAACATTTCGTCTTCTTCTACATTGTGCATGCATACCGGAATTCGAAGCATCGAAGCAAGAGTAATCAGGTCTTGACCAATGTGACCGTAGCTGATTGCTCCATGGTTGGCTCCCCAGTTATTCATTACAGAATACACATCCTTGAAAGCCGGTTTGTCGCATAAACGGGGAACAAACCAAGTAGTAGGCCATGTAGGATCTGTACGCATATTCAGTTTTTGGTGGATTTCCGGGTCGATCTCGACAGTCCAACCTTCTGCAATTTGAAGAACGGGACCGAGGCCTTTAATTAGGTTCAGACGCATCATAGTTACAGGCATACCACCTTTTGACAAGAAATTAGATGAAAAACCGCCGCCACGGAAGTAATCACGGTCTGCCGGATACCAGGTCGTTGCTTTAAGGCAGTTTTCTACATCTGCGTCAGTCAGGTTCCAAGGTTCTTTCATTACCGGATTTCCTTCTGCATCCAATGATTGTCCCGAACCGTCTAGCGTTGTTGCTCCGGAGTTGATAAGGTGGATAATACCGTTGGCGGCCAGCCCTGTCAGTTCTTTGCCGGTTACACGTTTCACAGCTTCGGGGCTCCAGTAAGTACGTACATCAGAGAATATTTGAGCACGGTTGGTCAGTAAGTGTCCGAACAGCATTGCCACACCGTTGCAGGCATCGTTCTCGGTAGCTACCACGAATGCTTCGCGGATACCGTTCCAGTCGAAGGAAGTATTCAGCAGAGCTTCGGGATAGTCGCCATTAGGATAGAAGTCAGTCCATTGGCGTTGTCCCTGGAAACCGGCTGCAATAGCATTGTGGCCTAATGCTTCTTCTTTGAAGCCCATTTCTTTCAGTTTAGGATTACCGGTCATCAGGTCGCGCATGATAATCATCATCTTCACGATAAATTCCCAGTCTTTATCTTTCTCTTCGCGGTTTTTACGTTTTTCGGGACGATTTTTGAAGTCATCGCCTTCGTTTACTTTGCAATGCTTTTCTGTCCATGCCATTGCTTTTTCATATTCTTCGTGGTCATAGATACCTTCTTCCATGCGGCGGATGATTTCTGTCAGGTCGACAGACTCATTACGCATTCCCAGGTATTCCTGGAAGAAATCAGGATTAACGATAGAACCGGCAATTCCCATAGATACGCTACCCATTGACAGGTAAGATTTTCCTCTCATTGTAGCTACTGCCTGTGCGGCGCGTGCAAAACGAAGAATTTTTTCCGCTACATCTTCGGGAATGCTGTTATCGTCCAAATCCTGTACGTCATGTCCATAAATGCCGAATGCAGGAAGTCCTTTTTGTGCGTGTCCTGCCAATACTGCTGCAAGATATACTGCTCCCGGACGCTCTGTTCCATTGAATCCCCATACAGCTTTCGGGTAATGAGGGTTCATATCCATAGTTTCCGCACCGTAGCACCAGCAAGAAGTTACGGTAATAGTAGAACCTACACCTTCTCTTTCGAACTTTTCAGCACAGGCTGCACTTTCAGCAACACGGCCGATAGTGCTATCGGCAATCACGCATTCCACAGGGCTTCCGTCACCGTTTTTCAGATTACTGCTAATTAATTCGGCTACTGCTTTAGCCAAGTTCATTGTCTTTTCTTCAAGGCTTTCACGAACGCCACCCTGGCGACCGTCGATAGTGGGACGAATCCCGATTTTCGGATACTTTTTCATGGTTTCTTAATTTTTTTATTTAGTAAATAACATCTGTGCTGAGCTGTGCTGATTGTGCGGCAAAAAAAATCAGAGTGACTTTCGAAGTCGCACTTCAGTAGGCATGTACTTTTGTATCGGGACATTGTTGAGTACGAAGTTTGCCGCTTCATTTCCCACCATTTCCCAGTCAATACTTAATGAAGTAATTCCTTCGTCGATGACCTCGTATGAAGGAATATCATTATATGCTAACAGACCGAAATCTTTTCCGCATTTCAGTCCTGCCAATCTTCCTTGTTTTACTACCTTTACTACATCTTGCTGTTTGATAGCAATGTATACAGTCCCTTTGCGGACCGTCAGGTTCTCGATATCTTCCTGTATTTCATGCAAGAAGCCTTCTTTTTCACAGAAACGTGTGAAATACTCCTTACTACTCTGAGGGTGTTTCAAACCTTTAGAAAACAGGAAAACGATTTGAAGATATTTCTGCATTCTTTCTTTTAGTGTAAATAATGCTAGATAGAATGAATCATCGAAATCCTGACAGATATACGAGTATTTATCTTTCTCAAATTTTCCGAAATCAAGGAGTAATAACCTGGAAGGATTGATTTTATTCAGAGCTGTGCTGAACTTTTCGTTATCGAAGTTCATCACTATATATTTTTTATACTTCCCTATGGATTCACGGATGATAGTATTGAAAAGCCGTTCATTGTATTGGTGGAATAACAAGTCTACTTTATAGTTGATAGGCAAATGTTTTATGAAACTATTGTATAAGGCCTCTTTGAAAGGAGTATATTCGTCAAGTAATAATAGAATATTGGTTACCTGACTGGTCACATAGTATCCTTTTCCCGGTGTAGAGTCTATCAGACCCCGTTCGCGTAAATCCAGAAAGGCCTTAAAAACAGTATCCCGTGATACTCCATATTGTGCACTTAACTGATTGATAGAAGGCAAGGAATCTCCCTCACGAAATTCTTTCATGGAGATTGCCTGGCTGAGCGTGTCTGCCAATTGTGTGACTTTGCTCGAGTGTTGGCCGAATGTTGCTTTCTTATCAGTTCGTCTCATCCTTATTAATTATTGATAACTGTGCTGAACTATGCTGATGCAAAGAAAGGAATTTTATTCTAAATAGGAGAAATAATTTACTATGTTTTATAGCATAAAGAGGATAATTTCACATGACGTAACATAGAATTTGCTATTTGTAGATTATCGGGTCTCTGTATAAAACCTCAGTTTCTCTCGTGTTGAAACAAAAAAATCCCCTCCGGCGAACCGGAGAGGATTATAGCTTTTTCCTAATTTCTTATTCGGAATCTGCTGAAATTTATTCAGCAGCAGCTTCTGTTGCAGGAGCTTCTTCA
>ENA-OPEA01001430-OPEA01001430.1-human-gut-metagenome-genome-assembly--contig:-NODE-1430-length-10353-cov-2.099534_pt1 | contig 10353 bp, 8 predicted proteins | sample MGYA00241623_ERZ501509 | MGnify/ENA primary metagenome ERZ501509 (study PRJEB25962, sample SAMEA2042571) | human gut metagenome | biome: human gut; feature: human-associated habitat; material: faeces... | reverse complement strand
AAATTCCCAACCGCAATATCATCTTCAATTACTAAGATTTGAACTTTATTCATACAACTTTACCTCCACTGCATCCAATACAAACTTAAAACAAGCTCCATGAGGCGTTACATTCTCAACCCAAATCGTACCACCATGCGATTGAATAATAGATTTACACAAAGATAGACCTAGACCCATGCCACGTCTTGTATCTCCACCTCGATTATTTTCCGTATAGAACATCTCAAACAATTGTTCAGGATGTAATACACCATTTCCATCATCTTGAACTTCTATTAAAATTTTATCCTCAACCCGCCTAGCATTCAAAGAAATATTTGAATTTTCAGGCGTATATTTGATCGCATTATTTATTAAATTCACTAAAACCTGAATAATCAAGCGTGCATCCATATTAGCCATCAATAAATCATCCTCTAAATGCATAGAAATATTATGTTTGCGTTTATTACGACCCAAATGATGAATAGCCTCTCTAAAAATATCCTCAATCATTTCTGGTTGTAAATTCAACTGCATCGTACCATTTTCAATTCTCGTTATAAACAATAAGTTTTCCACCAAATCATACAACCACATCGCATCATTATAAATATCTTGATACAATTCCTTCTTCTTTTCTTGTGAAAACGCATTCTCGTTTTCCAACAATAAGCCGGCATTGCCTGAAATACTAGTCAGTGGCGTTCTTAAATCATGCGAAATCATACGTAATAAATCGGCTCGCAACGCCTCTTGTTTGGCTTGTTGCTCAATCTTTAGATTTTCTAAACGAATCATTTCCTTCTCTAAAGCCATACCACACTCGTCCAATATCGCAAGCCACAAATTTTTTTCAAAAGAATCTATCTTATCTTTTAATACAATTCCAACCACACCTAATACTTCGTGCGTTCCATTAATAGGCAAATATAAACACATCGAATCCGAATGATAACTCGTTGTCTTTCCAGCCTCATGCCTATTTTTATAAACCCAAGCCACAATATCCGTTTCTACAGGACACTGTCCTAATAGAATAGGCTCATCATTATGTGGATACAACACTAAATCCGTATCCAATAATTTATGCAGCTGTTTTAACATCGAAGCATAGATCGCATTCATATCATTCGCCTTTTGAAGCATCTGGCTCATCTCCAATAAGACTTGCGTACGATACACTTGTTTGGCATTTTCGAAAGATTGTTTCTTTAATCTTGTCATTAACGAACTAGATGACATGGCCACCACAAACATAACAATATATGTCGTAATATAGCTTGGATCACTCAACAAAGAAAAGTAGGGGTATGTAAAGAAAAAGTTAAAGCATAACACTGAAAATAAAGACGCCAATAAACTATAGATATATCCACTTGTCCAAATGGATACAAATACAATGCCCAAGATATAGATCATAATAGGCGTTGTAATCAAGAATTGAAAATGCATAAATCCCTTTCCAATAAGCGTACAAAGAAGAAGAATCCCCATCATTTTTAATGTATCTTTCAATGAAAAGCTCAAAAGATTAAAACTAAAATGAAACATGCGACGATAATCCTGCGGATAATTCACAGAATATACATCAATATTTTTTAACTTAAACAATGCTTGTTTCGCCAAATTTTTTTCTAAAACAACACAATCTACCTGAGAAACACCCACATATTCCACAAGCTGAGGCAATACATCCTGTCCATAAAGAATCGTTACTTTTGCCCCTTTACTCTCCGCATACTTAATATTTTCACGTAAACAACTCTTTGATGCCGCACTTATCCCCTCATATTTTGGAGTTTGCACAAAAATAGCACTCAATACTGCATGATTGCTTTTCGCAATTTGAGCTCCCTTATCAATAACTCTAGAATTATATTTAGAAGCCGATAAACATATTAATACATTCGCCATAAAGCTAGTATAACACAAGCCCACAAAGAATCATTCATCTTAACATTGTCTTAACATAATGTTAGAATACTTTATAGAATCTTAATACAGACTAGTGTAGAATGTTTTAAGATATTAGGATAGGTGGTTTTATGTTTAAAAAACGTATGAAACGCATTACCCCAGGACAAATGATTATCCTCAGTTTTGCGACTATGATATTTATCGGTGCCTGCCTGCTTATGCTTCCATTTTCCACAAACGATGGTAAGGGCGCACCCTTTTTAGATGCATTATTCACTTCAACCAGTGCCTCCTGCGTAACCGGACTGATTATGCATGACACAGCACAATATTGGTCCCCCTTTGGACAACTCATTATCTTGATTCTGATTCAAATTGGAGGTATGGGCGTCATTACGATGGCCATTCTACTCTTTGTTCTTGGAGGCAAGAAAATTGGTTTTAAACAAAGATATTTTATGCAACAATCTATTTCTGCCCCAAAACTAGGAGGTATTATCCGAAACACAAAATGGATTATAAAAGCTACAATATGTGTCGAAGCACTAGGTGCCATCTTATTAGGCATACGCTTCTTACCGCGTTTTGGACTTGTCAAAGGCCTATGGTATTCCATATTCCATTCCATCTCAGCCTTTTGTAACGCAGGTTTTGATCTAATGGGCACAAACCAAGCTTACTCATCTTTAACAGGATATGCCGGCGATATTTTAGTATCCAACGTCATTGCAGCACTAATCGTACTTGGTGGTTTAGGCTTCTTTGTCTGGAAAGATGTTGTTGAATACAAACATCATTTACATAAATATTCACTACAATCCAAAGTTGTATTATTTACTACTGCAACATTGTTGATCATCAGTACACTCTATTTCTTTATCAATGACTTTAGCCATTGGAATATGCGTCTAGCCGATCAAATCAACGTTTCCATTTTCCAAGCCGTATCCCCAAGAACAGCCGGATTTAATACGATTGATTTAAACAAAATGAATCAAAGCAGCATTTTCTTTATGACACTATTAATGTTGATAGGAGGAAGTCCACAAGGTACGGCCGGAGGATTTAAAACAACAACACTAGCCGTATTAATTCTAAGTATTCGTGCTGTATTCAATCATAAACAAAACCCACAATGTTTTGGAAGACGCATTTCCATGGACACATTAAACAATGCGACCGCCCTATTTATGTTGTTTATGGTATTATTCTTTACAGGAACATTCCTTATTTCAGCCTTCGATCAATTACCCATTCTTGACGCCCTATTTGAAGCGGCCTCTGCCATTGGTACCGTCGGATTGACATTAGGAATCACACCTACATTATCAAGTGCATCACATTGTATTTTAATTTTCTTGATGTTCTTTGGAAGAATTGGAGGCTTAACTTTACTTTTAGCCATTTCGAAACATCAAGTTGTCGCAAACACAAATTTACCACAAGAAAATATCACAATTGGATAACAGGAGGAGCATATGAAATCAGTATTAATTATTGGTATGGGACGTTTTGGACGTCACATGGCACAAAAACTATATGATTTAGGACATGACGTTTTGGCCATTGATAAAAATGAAGAAAAAATCAACAAAGTCCTTTCTTATGTCACAAACGCTCAAATCGGAGATTCTACCGACGAAAGCTTTATTGACTCACTAGGCGTATCGAACTTTGATCTTTGCGTTGTAGCCATTGGAGATGACTTTCAAAGCTCACTCGAGACAACAGCCCTATTAAAAGATTATGGATCAAAACTTGTTGTCGCAAGAGCCGTGCGCGATGTACACGCTAAATTCTTATTGCGCAATGGAGCCGATGAAGTTGTATATCCTGAAAAACAAATTGGTAACTGGGCCGCCGTACGTTTTTCAAGCGAAAACATCTTTGACTACGTACAACTTACTCCAGAATATTCCATTTATGAAATTGCCGTACCAACCGCTTGGATTGGAAAAACCATGTTAGAACTCGATATTCGTAGAAAATACTATATCAACATTCTAGCTACAAAATTCAATGGAATTCTAGACCCACTTCCTAGTGCTGAACATACTTTCCAAGAATCCGAAAACATTCTTATTCTTGCGCAAAATTCAGACGTACAAAAATTCCTTCGTTTTTAATGAAATCTTAACATGATTCCTCATTCTTTTACACCATTTAAACATTTAAAATTCTACAATAAAGGTGTAAGAAAGAGGCGATTATTTATGTTAGGAATTTTATCAATAGGATCCGTAATCTACATTTCTTTCTTAGTCCCACGACTTTTAAATCACATTTTAAATATCACTCACCATTAATGTATACCGCGAACATGTCAATTATCCCCATTTTTAAGTTATAAATATACTTAAGAAAGGGGATTTTATTATTATGAAAACACGGAAACTAGTCAGTGGAATCATTTCCATTGTATTAAGTGTATTTGGCGTATTCCAAAGTATGATGGCAGGCCTTGCCAACGCACTAGAAGAAAGTGGACAAGTAAGTGGAAGTGCAGGACTTGTTGTTAGTATATGCATGCTTTGTGGAGGAATTGTATCGATTGTATCTAGAAAGAACAATTCAAAAGGAACCAACATTGCACTTATTATTCTGTTTGGTTTAGCTACATTCACAGGCTTTGTACTTGCAGGAAACTACTTCGACCTATATATTTGGTCAGCATGGTGTTTAATCAACGCAGTACTTGCCTTCATCTCATTAAGAAAAGGTATCAGAAATTAAAACTGATACCTTTTTAAATTAATAACTAACAACGATTTTTTTGACATAGATAGTCTTCTACAACTTTGAATAAATCAGGCGGATACAAATAATCATCATCAGAATCGTCAACTATGCGATACCAATTTTTCTCAATTGATAAAACTTTATAAATTGCTCCTTCTGTTAAATCTATATCATCTAGATGTGCAATATATCTTACCTTCATCTAACCACCCCTTGATTTCAAATCAACCTTTCAAACATTTTGGCAATTAAACAATTAACTACAATAAATTCTTTGTTTTTCGAACCAAGTATAATGGAAGATTCGTGAAATCACCATCTTTACGATATCCACGCTTAGAAAAACGATATGCATGTTCTGGTGCATAATTTGCGACATATGTCTTAAAAGAAGTGGCAGATCTATCCTCACCACCCTTTACTTCAATTGGAATAATTTCCATTTTATTTTGAACCACAAAATCAATTTCACCATTTCTATCCGAATAATATCGAGGTTCAACTTCAAATTGACCTTTTAATTGTTGTAACACATAGTTTTCTGTCAACGGCCCTTTAAATTGGTAATCCGTTTTCAATAATATGGCGCCATTATCCACACCCGCCATTTGTTTAAGAAGCCCAGTATCAAACACAAACAATTTAAACTGATCCACTTTATCAAAAGCAGACAACGGATGTTCCATCTTAGACACATTATATACACGATTAAGCATACCCGCTGATACAAGCCATTCAATAGCTTCTTCAAAATCTCTAGCTCTAGCACCTTCACGAACGGCACTATACATAAACTTCTCATTTGGTTTCGCAAGTTGAGCAACAATACTTCTAAACACCATCAAAATACGTCCACTATTCACTTTTCCATTGTGTTTAGAAAAATCATTTTCATAAACCTCAATTAATTCTCTTTGAATTTTAGATATCATAGTAGGATCCTTGTACTTGATCCATGAAGATACACATTCAGGCATACCCCCTATAATAAGATAATAATTAAATACATCCAATAGGCGTTGATGAAAAATCTCTTCAATCACTTGTCCTTTTTGAACACTTTCATAATATGCATATAGCCCAGAATCAATCGCATCTAAAAATTCATCAAACGTTAATGGATAAATATCTAAAAGATTAACCATACCTACAGGATATGACTTTGGCTTTGCCAATAATGTACCTAAAAGACTTCCTGCCGCTATCACATGATATTCATTCGCCTTTTCTTTGAAATACTTCAGTGTATTTAATGCTTCAGGACACTCCTGAATTTCATCAAAGATAATCAAAGTTTTTTCAGGCTCAATTTTTTCATCACTGATCATAGAAAGAAGTTCAATAATACGATGTGGATTCTTATTGGTTTCAAAAATAGATTTAATTCATCTTCTTCATCAAAGTTAAAATAAACATAATTATCATAATAATTCTGACCGAATTCCTTCATCAACCAAGTCTTACCAACCTGTCTTGCCCCTCTTAATACCATTGGTTTTCTCTCAGGACTATTTTTCCATTGAACTAGTTCTAAAATCGCATTTCGCTTCATGATACCACCTCTTAATTATAAATTAACACATTTTTCCGGACTTTTCTACATCTATTCAACACATTTTTTCTGACTTTTTAGTATTGTTTTTACACGTTTTTCCGATATTTTCAGTATCTATTTTGCACATTTTTTCTCTACATTAAAAAAGACAGCATTTAAGCTGCCTATCTTACCATATCACGAGTGATGTCTTTTAAGCTTTTAGCCCCACACATCTCCATAGTATCTTGAAGTTCACTGCCAAGTTTATCCACTAAGACTTGAATACCTTCTTCTTTTGCTCCATAGATCGCATTCACAAATGGACGAGCTACAATGACAGCATCCGCACCTAATGCCAAAGCTTTAAAGATATCGACACCATTACGAAGTCCACCATCCACAAAGATTTTCATACTGCCATCTACAGCTTTTACAATCTCTTCGAGTACTTCAGCAGTTGCAGGCGTCTGATCTTGAACTCGACCACCATGATTCGAAACCACAATTGCACTAGCTCCCGCTTCTTTTGCCTTTAAAGCCCCCTTCACACTCATAACACCCTTCACAATAAATGGTACAGGTGTATTTGAAATGATTGCCTTTAATTGTTCTGTATTCATTCTTCCTGCAGGAGGCTGACACCCCTTCAAGAAAGGAAGTCCAGCTGCATCTACATCCATAGCTACCGCAAAGGCATTACTGTTTAAAGCTAAATTTAGCTTTTCCAAATAAGTCTCTAAGCTCCAAGGTTTAACCGTTGGAATACCATACCCATTATTCTCTTTAATAATTCGTGTCGCATTTTCCATTATACTAGGATCTTTTCCATCTCCTGTAAACGCACAAATGCCTGCTTCTATACAACCTTTTACTAAGATATCATTGTATCCATTATCATCATATGCATCTGAATAGTGCATGGCTACAGCTCCTACAGGACCTGCAAAAATCGGATATTTAAATGTATGACCAAATAGTTCTAATTCTGTACTTACTGGCTCATTATCAGTAATTGTATCCATATTCACACGAATGTTTTTCCAAGCATCATAGTTACGCATCGCAACATCCCCAATCCCTTTAGCACCAGGACCTGGAATCGTATTTCGACATGCCCTTCCATCACATACAGGACAAGACTTACATAATTTTGTCCCCATCACTTCACGACTTTTTTCCATCAATTCCATATAATTCATAATCATTCCTCCATTACATTCGCTATAACTAAACCTAATATTCCGGCTACCAGTTTCACAACCACAAACCAAGTCACACTTGCAGGATTGACTGAGGCAATAAAACCGAGTTGTCCGCCAAACACAAAAGCTCCACTCAAAGAAAAGGCAGCATTTATAATCTTGCCCTTCTTATTCATCTTACTAAATAAAGGAAGCATCGCAATACTTGTTCCAAAAGATAAGATAATTCCCATCACTGAGTATTTATCAATATTTAGTATTTGACCTACTCTTTCAATCTGATTTGAAAACTTTCTTAATACAATTTCACAAAACACTAAAGAACCACATACAACAATACTCATTTGAAATACAATGCGTAGTGCTTCATTGATTAATGTCGCATTTGTGAAGTTCAAATTGAAAAAGAAGGTTAGACAAACTAGAAAAAAGAAAATATACCCAAGCATTTGTACTAATTTAGAAAAAACGGTTAATACTACAATTAATGTTTGAAATGAAATAAAAAATAAACCAATCAAAATAGCACAAATAAGAATTACGGGTAAAAACACAATCAAAAAATGATCAATATGCAATAAAAAGCCACAACCAATAAGAATAGGTAATAAACCTAAAATACCATACACAACTCCTTTTAAATAGTGATTCAAATCATCTGTATCCAGTTCATTTAAAAAGATTGGCAATTGAAAACTAATTAAGCATCCTAAAGTGGACGTTAATAATACACCACAGAAAATCAAGATATTATCTGCATGTGTCATAGACTCTATAATGGAATATCCACCAAGATCTGGCGCCAACAAACTTGAAATAATCATTTCTTTATTTTCAAATAAAGTGGCATGACCATTTAAGAACGCAATCGCAATACAATAAAAGCCTCCTACGCTCATCATAAAATCGCCCATCGTTATAATGCCTCGATCAAAAGAAGTGGCTAGTCCAAGTCGATTCTTAAACATCTTGTCAAATAAGCCTAAAGCAGCAAAACATAATAAAATAATCGGATTCATGCATTCATTCTATAATAATAATGAAAAAAAGTCGAAGAAATTTTCTTCGACTAATGTGCGTTACTTGCCGAAACTTTTACTCTAGACCACAAATCCGCAATGATCTTACGTGTAGTTTCATCATATTGGAATACTTCATCCTTATCGTAACCAGCACGAGGTGTATATGCGTTGATACCATCATAATCTCCGCCTTTACCACCAAGTTCTTCCATAACTTCTTTATTTGGTGAAGTATATCCAACATAACTCGAATTATCCATAGCTGCATCATAGCTAGTAATATAACGAATAAACTCATTCGCAAGCTTAGGATTCTTCGCATTCTTAGGAATAACCATCGCATCTGACCATAAGTTTGTTCCACTCTTTGGCATATAGAATCCCATATTTTCATTTTCAGACATGACATAAGCCGCATCTCCAGAATAAATAACTCCTAAAGCCTTTCTTGCCTGTGCCATATTATCAATAATTTCATCTGTTACAATTTCTGGATCCATTGTCTGAACACATTGAATCAACCAGTTATATACTGCATTCAATTCATCTTGACTTGTCGTATTCATTGAATATCCAAGAGCTTTTAATGCCATCATGAATGAATCTCTTTCAGAATCATATAGATAGATATCTCCCTTAAATTTCTGATCTAAGAAAATATCCCATCCATCTTTTTCCAAATCTTCTTCAGATACTTTTCTCTTATCGTATACGATACCAACAGTACCCCAGAAATAAGGAATTGAATATTCATTCTTTGGATCATACGGAAGACCTTTGATCGCATCCACCAATTCACCTAAACATTCTTTGCGAGTTTCTGGCTCTAATTTTTGAAGCATTTTTTCCTGCATCATTCTTTGAATCATATAATCACTTGGAACTAATACATCATACGCATCGCCATTGGCAACCTTAATATACATCTGCTCGTTTGAATCAAAGTTATCCATGATAACCTTAGCTCCCGTTAACTCTTCAAAACCTGAAATGATATTTTCACCTGTATATTCACCCCAGTTATATACATGTAAAGTTTGTCCTGCATAAGGCTGACTACCAGCTGATTTATTTAAGCCAAATAAAGAAGCCACTAAACCAACGACTACAACACCTGCAACAGCCCATTTCCAAGGTTTATTTTGTTTTGAAGGACTTGTCTTTTTACGAATGATAGGTAAGATATTCACAATTGTTAATGTGATTGTGATCAACAAGACAACCAATGTACTAATCGCATTTACACTTGGATTAATACGCTTAGACATTGTATACACCATAATACTCAAGTTCTTTACACCTTGACCCGTTACGAAATAGGAAATAACGAAATCATCAAAAGACATTGTGAACGCAATTAAAGCACCCGAAACAATACCCGGCATAATTTGTGGCACAATAACTTTCACCAAAGCCTGCCAAGGCGTAGCCCCTAAATCCATTGCAGCATCTGCCAAGTTTGGATCTAGTGATTTGATCTTTGGCATAATACTCAAAATAACATATGGAATACAGAAAGCAATATGTGCTAATAATAATGTCACAAATCCCTTTTCAATTTGGAAAGTAATAAATAGAAGCATCAATCCAATGGCTGTAACAATTTCAGGGTTCATGATTGGAAAGTCATTGACTTGACTCACAAAAGCACGCAATACTTTCTTTGACTTTGATAAACCAATCGCAGTAATCGTACCAATAATTGTAGAAATAATGGTTGCCAATAAGGCAATAATAATTGTGATATACAAAGATTCCATCATACTGTGATTTTTAAGCATAGCCTCATACCAACGTAACGAGAACCCTGTAAAGTGTGTTAATGATTTTGAACTATTAAAGGAAAAAATAATCATGAATAATATTGGTGCATAAAAGAACACCAATAATAAAGCCATGCCTACTTTACCTAATACTCTCTTATCTTTCGACATGCCTATTTTTCCTCCTT
>ENA-OPEA01001421-OPEA01001421.1-human-gut-metagenome-genome-assembly--contig:-NODE-1421-length-10377-cov-3.475102_pt1 | contig 10377 bp, 8 predicted proteins | sample MGYA00241623_ERZ501509 | MGnify/ENA primary metagenome ERZ501509 (study PRJEB25962, sample SAMEA2042571) | human gut metagenome | biome: human gut; feature: human-associated habitat; material: faeces... | reverse complement strand
CCCTATTTTATCTATGATGAGCAGGGGAGGAGGGTAATACCTTTCTGTGTATCGTGTTTGTTCTTCTTCCCTATATTACACGGAAAGACCCCGTAATGCTGCGGGGCACGGCATGGGAAAGATTTTAATGACTTTCTGTCGCATTGTTTTAGCGAATGAGATGGATTGTATTTAACCTTCTCCCCTGTGTTTTGCGACGCAAAATATAGGGGAGACACAGAGGAGCGAAAGCGACGAAGAGAGGGGTTAAAAAAAGACAGCGTATAGGATTTTTTTATTGTAGAATCTAACCCCTTCGCCCTGCGGGTGCTCTGGCTATTTGCTCCGAAAAATTATTCTGGGAAAGAAATTTGCGATAGAATGTCGTTAATTATTGTCGAATTGGTTTCCTTTACGTATCTTTGCGCAAGAAGCAAAATAGACAGCATTCGGTATGGCCGGATAAATTGGACACTGTCCATCTTTGCGTTATCTTTGCATAGTGTAACAATATAAAAAATAATTCTCATGAATCAAGTATCCGATCGTTTGGCAGCTCTTGCTCCTTCGCAAACGCTTGCGATGTCACAAAAAAGTAGTGAACTGAAAGCACAAGGAGTAGATGTGATTAATCTGAGTGTGGGAGAACCCGATTTTAATACACCCCAGCATATTAAAGATGCCGCGAAAAAAGCGATAGACGATAATTTTTCGCACTATTCGCCGGTTCCGGGATATATGGATTTGCGGCAAGCTATTTGTACGAAGCTCAAAAACGAAAACGGACTCGATTTTACTCCTGAACAGATTGTTGTTTCGAATGGAGCCAAACAATCCATTTGTAACACGATTCTTGCCCTTGTCAATCCGGGAGACGAAGTAATCCTCCCCGCCCCGTATTGGGTAAGTTATGTAGAGATGGTCAAACTCGCCGAAGGTAAAAATGTGATTATCGAGACGGGCATCGAACAGGATTTCAAGATGACACCTGCCCAACTCGAAGCCGCTATCACGCCCAAGACCAAGCTGCTCATTCTCTGTTCTCCCTCCAACCCTACCGGCAGCGTCTATTCCCGTGAAGAATTGAAAGTGGCTATCGATGAAATGCTGGCAACGGACGGACCGTTCCTGCTTGAAGCCTGCGTAATAGAAGAAGGCAACGTATTGCCGATGACTCCTCCGGGCGGTTCGGTGAATCAAATGTTGTTGGAATGTTAGGGGAAGTTGAGAGTTCGTATTTAAAATTTAAAGTTATGAGTGATAAAACATTATATACAATCATTGTTCATTCTGAGAATATTGCCGGATTGCTGAATCAGGTGACGGCTGTATTTACCCGTCGGCAGATCAATATCGAAAGTTTGAATGTTTCTGCTTCATCTATCAAAGGTGTGCATAAATATACAATCACAGCTTGGACAGATAAGGACACTATTGAGAAGGTAGTGAAACAGATAGAGAAGAAAATCGACGTGATTCAGGCGCATTACTTCACGGAAGATGAAATATATTTCCATGAAATCGCATTATATAAGGTGTCTACTCCTGCTTTTCAGGAGAATCCGGAAGCGTCCAAGTTAATCCGTCGATACAATGCTCGTATAGTGGAAGTAAACCCGGTGTTTTCCATTGTTGAGAAGAACGGGATGAGTGAAGATATAACCTCGCTTTACGGTGAACTCCGGGTATTGAATTGTGTTTTGCAGTTTGTTCGTTCGGGGCGTGTGGCGATTACCACCAGTTGTTTTGAACGGGTGAATGAGTTCCTCGACGGACGGGAGGCAAAATATAACGAAAGTAAAAACCTGCAGGAATAATGAGTGAAGAAAATAAAATAGGAACTTATCAGTTTGTGGCGGAACCTTTCCATGTAGACTTTAACGGTCGCCTGACTATGGGGGTGTTGGGAAATCATCTACTGAATTGTGCAGGTTTTCATGCAAGTGACCGTGGCTTTGGTATTGCGACACTGAACGAAGATAACTACACATGGGTGCTCTCGCGCCTGGCTGTAGAATTAGACGAAATGCCTTATCAATACGAGAACTTCTCGGTTCAGACATGGGTGGAAAATGTCTATCGTCTGTTTACTGACCGTAATTTCTCTATTATTGATAAAGATGGGAAAAAGATCGGATACGCACGTTCCGTATGGGCAATGATTAGTCTCAATACCCGCAAACCGGCAGATTTGCTGACCTTACACGGAGGAAGTATCGTAGACTACGTATGTGACGAACCTTGCCCTATTGAAAAACCTTCGCGCATCAAAGTGACGAGCGACCGGCCGGTAGCTACCCTGACGGCAAAGTACAGTGACATTGACATTAACGGTCATGTAAATAGTATCCGCTATATCGAGCATATCCTCGATTTGTTTCCGATTGACTTGTACAAGACGAAACGAATCCGCCGCTTTGAAATGGCATACGTAGCCGAAAGTTATTTCGGTGATGAACTCTCTTTTTTCTGCGACGAGGCTAATTCAAACGAGTTTCATGTAGAAGTGAAGAAAAACGGTAGTGAAGTCGTTTGCCGTTCGAAAGTGATATTTGAATAACATAGAATATAAAATCAATTAATAACGGGTGGCGTAAGTCCCCAAAACTAAAAACAAAAAAGAAAATGGCACAGTTGAATTTTGGCGGTACTATTGAAAATGTAGTAATCCGTGACGAATTTCCTTTGGAAAAGGCTCGTGAAGTATTGAAAGATGAAACAATCGCTGTAATCGGTTATGGTGTACAAGGTCCCGGTCAGGCATTGAACCTGCGTGATAACGGTTTCAATGTTATCGTTGGTCAACGTCCGGGAAAAACATATGATAAAGCAGTAGCAGACGGCTGGGTTCCGGGCGAGACTTTGTTCGGCATTGAAGAAGCTTGCGAGAAAGGTACTATCGTAATGTGTCTGTTGTCTGACGCAGCAGTAATGTCTGTATGGCCTACTATCAAGCCTTATCTGACTGCAGGAAAAGCTCTTTATTTCTCTCATGGTTTTGCTATCACTTGGAACGATCGTACAGGTGTAGTTCCTCCTGCTGATATCGATGTAATCATGGTCGCACCTAAAGGATCAGGTACTTCATTGCGTACTATGTTTCTCGAAGGTCGTGGTCTGAACTCTTCTTACGCTATCTATCAGGATGCTACGGGCAAAGCTTATGAAAAGACAATCGCTTTGGGCATTGGTATCGGTTCTGGTTATCTGTTCGAAACAACTTTCCAACGAGAAGCTACTTCCGATTTGACAGGTGAACGTGGTTCGCTAATGGGTGCAATCCAAGGTTTGCTGTTGGCACAATACGAAGTATTACGTGAAAACGGTCACACTCCTTCTGAAGCATTCAACGAAACAGTGGAAGAACTGACTCAGTCCTTGATGCCGTTGTTTGCAAAGAACGGTATGGACTGGATGTACGCTAATTGCTCTACTACTGCTCAACGTGGTGCCCTCGACTGGATGGGGCCCTTCCACGATGCTATCAAACCGGTAGTTGAAAAGTTGTATCACAGCGTTAAGACTGGTAACGAAGCACAGATTTCTATTGATTCCAACTCTAAACCGGATTATCGTGAGAAACTGGAAGTGGAACTGAAAGCATTGCGCGAAAGCGAGATGTGGCAGACTGCTGTAACAGTACGCAAACTTCGCCCTGAAAATAACTAATCAGATTGAATATATATGTCGTAAGAAGACGGGAAGAAACACTCTTTCCGTCTTTTTTTCAAAATATCCCCGTCTTTATAGAGAAATAATGCAAGTTTGTTGTTATCTTTGTGGCAACAAAATAAAACAAGTTGCAATAATGAAGAACTACTATAAAAATGAAATACCGGAATAAGAACGTAAAATATATATATTTCCTATATCCCAATATCTGTTTATAAGTGTCTGTTAGACCAACAGTTCTTTGCTGGTAAGAAAAAGCCGATTGATAGAATATCTCGAATTTTTAATTCCAAGACTTGAGTCTGATGTGGCGAAAGATAAAAAGGGTATATAAGACAGAAAACATTGTTTGTTTTGTTTGTGTTAAAAAAGTTCTTTCTCGTGAGAAAAGGGGCTTTGATAAAAAGAGGATTACTCATAATCCTCTTTTTTTATGAATGACATCAATCTCTTATAAAAAGGATGCTTGGTAAGTGTGACAGCATCTCCGAGAATGACCAGTTTCATACGGGCACGGGTGATAGCCACGTTCATCCTCCTCAGGTCGTTCAGAAATCCTATTTGTCCGTCCTCGTTTGCACGAACAAGGCTGATAAAGATAACATCCCGTTCTTGTCCTTGAAAGCCGTCTACTGTGTTGACCGTGATAAGGCTACGGAAAGGACGTAGAAAGCTGCTTACTTTAATTTTACTCCTTAGATATTGTACTTGTGCTTTATAAGGCGAAATCAATCCGAAATCAATCTTTTCGTCCAATATTCTTGCTTTTCCGATCCGGTTGATGTATGCCTCCAATTCCTGGAGAAGCAGGTTGGCTTCCTGTTTATTGATGCGTCCGAAACTCTCACCTACAAATTCCTCGTGAAAATCCATTTCAGAGGTATCTATCCAGTTCATAGGCGTGTCGAAATCGAGAATGCTCCGGTAACGCACTTCCGGTGCAGCTTCCAATTCTCCGTGGTAAAACCATTCGGAAGGAAAACGCATGATTGATTCGTGCATTCGGTATTGCATTTTGAGCAGTGAGACAGCAGAAGGTTTCTTATGTACCACTTTCTCCATTAGTGTGTGATCCAGTCCCCTACGGGCGGCTTCGATACATTTGATAGTAGGAGGGAGTTGACAGTGGTCTCCGGCAAGAATCACTCGGTCAGCTTTGCGAATGGCAATCCAGCAGGCTGCTTCGAGTGCTTGGGCAGCTTCATCTATAAACAGGGTAGGGAAACGTCGGCCGTTGAGTAGGCGGTGGTTACTACTGACCAATGTTGAAGCAATTACACGGGCACTGTCGAAAAGGTCGGTGTTAATTTGTATTTCCAGTTCAGTAGCACGGTCACGGAGGCGGCTCATGCGGCTGCGCATACCCTCCCGTTCGGAATAACTACCTTTGCGCATCCGGCTGCCCGTTTCACGGATTGATTTTCGGATTCCCCAAAGCTCGGGATAGGCGGGATGGCTTTCGAAACGGCGCTCGTAAGTAAATGATAACATTTTATCATTTACTCGTGTAGGGTTGCCGATGCGGAGAACTGGTATGCCACGGTCTACCAGTTTTTCACTTATCCAGTCTACAGCAGTGTTGCTTTGAGCGCAGACAAGTACTTGCGGTTCCCGGTGCAGCGTTTCATAAATCGCTTCGACGAGCGTGGTTGTTTTTCCTGTTCCCGGAGGGCCGTGGACAATGGCGACATCACGCGTGCATAATACTTTGTTGACGGCTGTCTCCTGTGTACTGTTCAGCCATGGAAAACGGACAGGGTATAATTCACGGAATCCGGGATTTTGCGTTCCCAGCAAGATATCACGCAGTTCTGAGAGGCGGTTACCTTTGGCTCGGATTGCATCTTCTAATGCTTCGAACATTGTCCGGTAGGATGTTTCATCAAAATAAAGTTGTATACCTAATGAACTGTCCGCTTGTAACTCTATAACTGCCCCTGCACCGGGTAAAACCACTACCATTCTTTCTTCGTCTGCGTAACTGACGGTAGCAATAAAATTCATATATTTCACTTTTCCATCGAAAGACTGGTGGAAAAAACAGACGGGGCGACCAAACTCGAAAGAGTGTTCTATCTCTTTATTTTCGGTCCGTGTAATATCTATTACAAGTTGATTCAGAGAATTGTAGTAGCTTCGACCGGGAGAGACGGGATACCAGCACAGACCGCGTTTCACTTTACGGGCAATACCCATTGTTTCGGTTTGTCGCTTGAATTCCTCTTTCTCGTATTCATACTCCATGCGTAGCAGGAGTTGCTGGTACTGAAGGTCGGAGACCGGGCTTTTCGAATTATTATTCATAATAGGTGCAAAGGTAACGAATCTTCTTTTTGGATAGAAAAAATATTTCATTTTGTTAAACAATCCTCGAACCCCGTTCGTTATTTTAATAGATAGACTAAAAAAACAAAAAGTAATATGGTATATGATATGACTATGCTAGAAGCATTCTACAGAGCCTATAAAGGGAAAGTAGAACATGTGCGGAGGATCTTGAAACGCCCCCTGACGTTAGCCGAGAAAATTCTGTATGCGCATCTTTATGATGCCGCCGATGTGAAAGACTACAAGAGAGGAGAAGACTACGTAAACTTTCGTCCTGACCGCGTGGCTATGCAGGATGCAACTGCCCAAATGGCTTTGCTCCAATTTATGAATGCGGGCAAGGAAAAGGTGGCTGTGCCTTCTACCGTACACTGTGACCACTTGATACAGGCTTATAAGGGCGCAAAAGAGGATATACTTACTGCGACTAAAACAAACGAAGAAGTGTATGATTTCCTCCGCGACGTATCCTCCCGTTATGGCATTGGTTTTTGGAAACCGGGAGCGGGTATCATTCACCAGGTAGTACTCGAGAACTATGCTTTTCCTGGCGGCATGATGGTAGGAACAGACTCACATACACCTAATGCCGGTGGTTTGGGTATGGTGGCTATCGGTGTAGGCGGTGCAGACGCCGTAGACGTAATGACAGGTATGGAGTGGGAATTGAAAATGCCGAAAATTATAGGTGTTCATTTGACCGGAAAACTAAGCGGCTGGACATCTCCGAAAGATGTTATTTTGAAGCTGGCAGGAATATTGACCGTAAAGGGAGGCACTAATGCAATCATTGAATATTTCGGTCCGGGAACCGAATCACTTTCCGCTACCGGAAAAGCTACTATCTGTAATATGGGAGCGGAAGTAGGAGCTACTACTTCACTTTTCCCTTTCGACGGGCGTATGGTGACTTATTTACGAGCTACCGGAAGAGATCGTATTGTCGATTTGGCAGAGTCTGTGGAAGCTGATCTCCGTGCCGACGAAGTTGTGACGGATGAACCTTTAAAATATTACGACCGTGTCATTGAAATCGACTTGTCCGAACTTGAACCTTATATTAATGGACCTTTCACGCCGGATGCGGCTACTCCTATCTCCGAGTTTGCGGAAAAAGTATTGTTGAACGGTTATCCTCGTAAAATGGAAGTCGGACTGATTGGTTCGTGTACTAACTCCTCTTATCAGGATTTGAGTCGTGCTGCTTCTTTGGCAAAACAGGTAGCGGAAAAGAACCTGAGTGTTGCTTCTCCGTTGATTGTAAATCCGGGCTCAGAACAGATTCGCGCTACCGCCGAAAGAGACGGAATGATTGAGACTTTTGAACAGATCGGTGCAACGATTATGGCAAATGCCTGTGGTCCTTGCATTGGTCAGTGGAAACGTCATACCGATGACCCGACACGGAAAAATTCAATCGTGACTTCCTTTAACCGTAACTTTGCCAAGCGTGCGGATGGTAATCCGAATACTTATGCCTTTGTTGCTTCTCCTGAATTGACAATGGCACTGACTATTGCCGGCGACCTCTGTTTCAACCCTTTGAAGGACAGATTAGTCAATCATGACGGTGAGAAAGTGAAACTATCCGAACCTGTGGGAGACGAACTCCCGATGAGAGGATTTACGCCGGGTAATGTCGGATATATCGCGCCGGGTGGAGCTAAAACGGAAATCAAGGTGAAGTCGGACTCACAGCGCCTGCAACTTTTAACACCTTTTCCCGCTTGGGACGGGACTGATTTGCTTAATATGCCTCTGTTGATAAAAGCCCAAGGTAAATGTACAACCGACCATATTTCTATGGCGGGACCATGGCTCCGTTTCCGTGGTCATTTGGAAAATATCTCGGATAATATGTTAATGGGAGCTGTCAATGTCTTCAATGGCGAAACGAACAAGGTCTGGAACCGTTCTACAAATACTTATGGAACAGTCTCCGGAACGGCAAAGATGTATAAGTCCGAAGGGATTTCTTCTATTGTAGTCGCTGAAGAAAACTATGGAGAAGGTTCCAGTCGTGAACACGCAGCGATGGAGCCGCGCTTTCTGAATGTCCGTGTGATCCTAGCCAAGAGTTTCGCCCGTATTCACGAAACGAATCTGAAGAAGCAAGGAATGCTTGCCATTACTTTTGTTGACAAGGCGGATTATGATAAAATTCAGGAACACGATGTGCTTTCCGTCACTGGTTTGGTAGACTTTATGCCGGGACATAATCTGACAGTCGTTCTTCACCACGAAGACGGAACAAAAGAAAGTTTTGAAGTGCAACATACATACAACGAACAACAGATAGGCTGGTTCCGTGCTGGTTCCGCCTTGAATGCGAGATAAAATTGAAGTAAATCTTTTTAAAACTGTTATTTATAAAGAAAAAAGAAATGAGCAAAATAACCATACAAAAAGATAGTACGCTATTAGTGCCTGATGTGCCTACCGTACCTTACATTACAGGAGACGGGGTAGGGGCTGAGGTGACTCCTTCCATGCAGATTATAGTAGATGCAGCCGTTCGGAAAGCTTATGGGGGTAAACGTCATATTGAATGGCTGGAAGTGCCGGCTGGAGAACGTGCTTTCAATGAAACAGGTTCGTGGCTTCCGGAAGAAACGATGCAGGCATTTCAGGAATATCTGGTAGGAATCAAAGGTCCGTTAACTACACCTGTTGGCGGTGGAATCCGTTCGTTGAATGTTGCTTTGCGGCAGACACTTGATTTATATGTCTGCCTTCGTCCTGTTCGTTGGTATCAGGGAGTACAGTCTCCGGTGAAAGCTCCCGAGAAGGTAAATATGTGTGTGTTTCGTGAGAATACGGAAGATATTTATGCAGGTATTGAGTGGGAAGCAGGTACTCCGGAGGCAAAGAAGTTTTATAAGTTTTTGAAAGATGAAATGGGTGTGACGAAAGTCCGTTTTCCCGAAACGTCTTCTTTCGGTGTGAAACCTGTTTCACGCGAAGGTACGGAACGTCTTGTGCGTGCTGCATGTCAATATGCGCTCGATCATCATCTGCCTTCCGTGACATTGGTACATAAGGGAAACATTATGAAATATACTGAAGGAGGATTTAAAAAGTGGGGTTATGAGTTGGCGCAACGTGAGTTTGGTGACGCTTTGGCGGACGGCAGGCTAGTGATAAAGGACTGCATTGCCGACGCATTTTTGCAAAATACACTGCTCATTCCCGAAGAATATTCGGTAATAGCCACTTTGAACCTGAACGGAGATTATGTTTCTGACCAGTTGGCTGCAATGGTAGGTGGCATAGGCATTGCTCCGGGAGCAAATATCAATTATAAAACCGGCCATGCTATCTTTGAGGCAACGCATGGGACTGCTCCTAACATTGCAGGTAAAAACGTTGTGAATCCTTGTTCGATCATTCTTTCGGCAGTGATGATGCTCGGATATTTCGGTTGGACGGAAGCTGCCGCTCTTATCGAAAAAGCTCTTGAAAATAGTTTTCTGGAAGCCCGTGCCACTCATGATCTTGCCCGTTTTATGCCGAATGGAACCTCTCTCTCAACCACAGATTTCACCCGTGAAATAGTGGAAAGAATCGAAAAATAAGAATAATGATTAAAAACATACGAATATGAAGAAAGAGTACCTGATTTACAAGCTGTCCGAAGAAATGAAGGAAGCTACCCGGATTGACACAGCATTGTTCCCCAAGTTCGACGTGAAACGCGGGCTACGTAATGAAGATGGCACAGGTGTACTGGTAGGTCTGACCAGAATTGGTAATGTAGTAGGCTACGAACGTATTCCGGGCGGCGGACTGAAACCGATTCCCGGCAAACTGTTCTATCGCGGTTATGATGTGGAAGATATTTCTCATGCAATCATCAAAGAGAAACGTTTCGGTTTTGAGGAAGTGGCGTACCTGTTACTTTCCGGTCGTCTGCCGGACAAGGAGGAACTAGCTTCATTCTGCGAACTGATTAATGATAATATGGCACTGGAGCAGAAAACGAAGATGAATATCATCGAGTTGGAAGGTAACAACATTATGAACATCCTTGCACGCAGCGTACTCGAAATGTATCGCTTCGATCCGGATGCGGACGACACTTCCCGTGATAACCTGATGCGTCAAAGTATCGACCTTATTTCAAAATTCCCTACCATTATTGCTTATGCTTATAATATGCTGCGTCATGCTACTTTCGGACGTTCGCTGCATATCCGACATCCGCAGGAGAAACTCTCTATCGCTGAAAACTTCCTGTATATGCTGAAAAAAGACTATACCGAACTGGATGCACGTACTCTTGACCTGCTTCTGATTCTTCAGGCAGAACACGGTGGTGGTAATAACTCGACTTTTACTGTCCGTGTCACTTCTTCTACCGGAACAGATACTTACTCGGCCATTGCCGCAGGTATCGGT
>ENA-OPEA01001414-OPEA01001414.1-human-gut-metagenome-genome-assembly--contig:-NODE-1414-length-10407-cov-2.541828_pt1 | contig 10407 bp, 9 predicted proteins | sample MGYA00241623_ERZ501509 | MGnify/ENA primary metagenome ERZ501509 (study PRJEB25962, sample SAMEA2042571) | human gut metagenome | biome: human gut; feature: human-associated habitat; material: faeces... | reverse complement strand
GAAAATCACAGGAATCAATGATTCCCTGACTCGTAGGAGTCTTTGGCTTTTTAGAAGAATTTTTTGACATAAATAACCTCCATGGTATACAAATTCAGGGTTTATAGAAGTTCTGAAGATTAGTATATCCAGGAGGTTGTTTTTTTATTATGGTATTTTAGGGTTGTCAAAAATTGTTTTAAATAGTGCAATTAGTTCTGGTAAAAAGAAAAGTTCCCTGGATACATATTGATGGTGTCTGGGGACTTTTTACTGTGCATCGGATGGTTTGACAGCTTCGTTACTGTGCCATTCTCCGCGGAATTCTTTAAAATTTAACATAAACCATCAATTCTTTACATTGACGATTTACCTTCTAATATGGCAAAATAAGTATAACGGACGAAGTAGGACTGCCGGGCGTGAAACAACGCCTGGTTTTCCGTGTTTACAAGAGAAATAGAGGGAGGAAAGAAAATGGCAAACAGAAGAAAATGCGGTGTGCTGCTTCCGGTCAGCAGTCTGCCATCTAAATATGGAATCGGATGTTTTGACAAAAAGGCATATGAATTTGTAGATGCTCTGAAAGCAGCAGGACAGAGCTACTGGCAGATCCTGCCGCTGGGGCCGACCAGCTATGGAGATTCTCCATACCAGTCCTTCTCCACTTTTGCTGGAAATCCATATTTTATCAGCCTGGAAGAGCTGATAAAAGAAGGGGTTCTCACCAAAAAAGAATGTGACAGTGTTGATTTTGGAGATAATGAGTCAAGTGTTGACTATGCAAAATTATACGAAGGCCGTATGATTCTTCTTCGAAAAGCATATGAAAGAAGCAATATTTATATGGATCCAGAATTCCGTAAGTTCCAGGAAGAAGAGGCATGGTGGCTGAAAGATTATGCACTCTTTATGGCAGTGAAGAAGCGTTTCGGCGGTGTACAGTGGAGTGAATGGGCAGAGGATATCCGCCTTCGCTGGCAGAATGCACTGGATTATTACAGAGAAGAAATGTATTTCGAAATTGAATTTCAGGAATATATGCAGTTTAAATTCCGCCAGCAGTGGATGAAACTGAAAGCTTATGCCAATGAAAAAGGAATCCAGATCATTGGTGATATTCCAATCTATGTAGCAATGGACAGTGCGGATACCTGGGCAAACCCATGGCTCTTCAAACTCGATGAGAAGAATTGCCCGACACAGGTGGCCGGATGCCCTCCGGATGGATTTTCCGCGACTGGTCAGCTCTGGGGAAACCCGCTGTATAACTGGGAAGTGCATCGTAACTCCGGATATGAATGGTGGATCAAACGAATTGCCAATTGTTTCCGTCTGTATGATGTTGTAAGGATTGATCATTTCCGTGGATTTGATGAATACTATGCAATTCCTTATGGCGATGCGACAGCAGAAAACGGATGGTGGGAAAAAGGACCTGGAATCGATCTGTTCCGTGCAATTTCCGCAAGTCTTGGTGACAGGGAGATCATCGCAGAAGACCTTGGATATATGACAGACAGTGTTAAGAGACTGGTAGAAGAGAGTGGCTATCCGAATATGAAGGTTATTGAGTTTGCCTTTGATGAGCGTGATACCGGAAATGCCAGTGACTACCTGCCACACAACTATCCAAGAAACTGCGTTGTTTATACGGGAACACATGATAATGAAACACTGCTTTCCTGGCTGGAGGATATCACTCCGGCAGAGAGACGGCAGGTGCGTAAATATCTGAATAATTTCAAGGACTCCGGTAAGGAACTGTGTGACGACCTGATCTGTCTGGTAATGCAGAGTGTTGCGAATCTCTGTATCGTGCCGATGCAGGATTATCTGGGACTCGATAATTCCGCACGAATGAATCAGCCATCCACACTTGGAAAGAACTGGAAGTGGAGATTAAAAGAAGGACAGTTCACGGCAGAACTTCAGAAAGAAATGCTGGAACTGGCAACACGCTACGGAAGAAGATAATAAAGATCATTCAAGAACGTCAGGCAACTGGCGTTCTTTTTTCTTCTGTAAATGATACAGATGACAATAAAATTATACTATGCTAAAATGAGCACAGAAGATTGTAGCTATTCGGAAACGAGGAATAATAGAATGAAAAAATCCATAGAAAAAATAACATATTGTTTTGTAATAATAGCTGCATTGTTTGTATCATTTGTGTCATTTGTTGAGCCTCTTGTTATGAAAGATATAAATATAACAAAAGTAATACTGGTGTTGCTATGCTATGCAGCAGTATTTGCAGGAAGCCTGACACTGTTCCGGCGATTATCGGAGAGAACACTGTACTACCTGACCATAGCAGGGATATTCGCAGCGGTTATTGTGCAGACATATATTGTTTTTCATATGCGACTGGTTCCGGAAGTGGATCTGAATCATATTTATGATTATTGTGTAGATATGGTGGAGACAGGGAAAATCAGTTTTGGCGAATCGAAGTACTTTGCTTATAATACAAATAATATTCCACTGGCAATCGTAATCTACTATGTATTCCGTATGGCAGCATTTACAGGTATGGATTACCGGATTGCGGCTGGATTGTTTAATGTGCTGTTGATCCTTGTTATGTATGTATCTGCATTCCTTATTTTAAAAAAAGTTACTACGATTCGAACAACCGCGGTATATATGGTATTACTTCTTACGAATCCTTCTTTTTACGCATACGCGTCTTATTATTATACTGATACGATATCAGCCGGACTGGTTATGGCCGGTGTAGGTTTTATTATATACGGCTGTTACAAGAAAAAAAATCACTGGAAGATGATACACTTTCTTGCTGCCGGATTTCTGATCGGGTTTGCAACCTGCATTCGTGTAACCAGCATTTTTATAGTACTTGCGGTTGGCGTCTGGATCTTGCTGAATAAGTATTGGAAAAAGTTACTTACATTGGGGATTCCACTGGTATGTGGTTTGCTGATTTTTCAGTTGGCATGGGGTGGAGTATATCGTTACCATGTAGACATGGATACTTATGATTCGGCGATTACGATTGAGCATTTTCTGATGATGGGAAGCCATGGCAATGGAACGTACAATGTAAAAGATATGAGGTTTACACGCAGTTTTCCGACACATGAAGAAAAAGTGGAAAATAATAAAAAGGTCTATCTTGAACATCTTCGTGAGAATGGAGTGCTGGGGAATCTGAAGCTTGCCATAAAGAAAGAAGCAATTGTATGGGGAATCGGTACACATGGATATACTCAATACACAAAAAATGTAGTGGAAAAAACAACCTGCTATGACTGGCTCGTTGGTAAAAAATCCGGTTTGTTCAGAACATATATGCAGGCTTACAATATAGTATTGTATGTTCTGATCCTGTCTGGCGTGTGTTGCACATTTCGTAAGAAAAAAACAGACAAATACAGCTGGATCCTGGCAATCTACTGGTGTGGTGCGCTTGTCTTTTATATTTTCTGGGAGGCGCATCCGAGGCAGTCAGTAAGTATATTGCCTTTATTGACTATGCTGGCTGTTCCATGGATAGAAAGAAGTTGTATTGTCCGTGATTAAGATTTATACTTAAGATATTTTCAGAAGATTAAAGGAGTAATTCTCATGCAGACAGCCAAAGATTATTTGCATGTTTTTCTTGATATGGGCGATGCACTGTTAAACAGCGGTGCAGAGATCTTCCGGGTGGAGGATACACTGAATCGAATGGGCTATGCCTGTGGTGCTACTCAGATGAATGTTTTTGTGATCACATCCAGTATTGTCATTACGATGGAATTTCCGGGAGACGGAGCGCGTACACAGACTCGCCGGGTACGGGAAGATGGCGGAAATGATTTTACCAAGCTGGAGCAGTTAAATGACTTGAGTCGTCGTTTTTGCAGGCAGCCTGTTTCTGCCACAGAACTTCGAAAAGAATTTGATAAGATCAATGCAGACAGACCAAAGCCACTCTGGAAACTTTTTGGAAGCCTTCTGGCGGCCAGTAGTTTTGCACTTTTTTATGGTGGAAGTATTTCGGATGCGATTGCGGCAGGACTTGGGGCTGTTTTGATCTGGGCATTACAGCAATATTTTCGACCAGTGTGTATGAATGAAGTGACGTTTCAGTTTGCTGCTTCTTTTCTGACAGGATGTGTTATTTGTGGACTTGTTTTGCTTTGTCCGTTCCTTCATATGGATAAGATTATGATTGGGGACATTATGCTTTTGATTCCAGGTCTTATGTCAACAAATGCTATCCGGGATGTGCTGATTGGTGATACACTTTCCGGAATTATCCGTCTGATTGCGGCATTGCTTCTGGCGGCCGCACTGGCACTTGGATTTATGGGGGCAATTCTTCTGTTTAGGAGGCTGGGGCTTTGAACACAACAATTGTAATACAGCTGATTACCGGAGCCCTTGGTTCCGTGGGATTTGGAATTCTCTTCCATATGAAAAAGAAATACCTGCCTTTGGCAGCAGCTGGTGGATTTATAAGCTGGATGGTGTTTCTTCTCGGAAAAGGACTTTGGGGAAATGTCTTTCTTCCGTCATTGCTGGCAGGCTTTATTGTAGATGTGTATGCGGAAATTCTTGCAAGAATCTGTAAAGAAACGTCTACATCCTTTTTTGTAACTTCTGTTATTCCGTTGATTCCCGGAAGTACACTTTATTACTGCATGAACAGTATAGTGGAAGGGAACACGGTACAGGCACTGGAATATGGAAGGGATACTTTTCTCTTTGCATTTGGAATTGCAGCGGGAATGAGTATTGCGTGGGCAATCTGCTATTTCCTCAGAAGTATAAAGAAGAAATAGAATCAGGGCTGCGGTCACTGTCAGGTGATTGCGGCCCTGTAAATTTATAATATTATTCAGCAAGATAATAAACAGAAGAGTATGGCGGCAGGGTCAGGACGATCTTGCCGTCTTTTATTGCCTTTGTGGCACTTTTACGTTTCTGGGTTCCGCCATAAACAGTGAGATTGCTGTTCAAGAGTTCTTTTAATTTCTGTGCATCAGAAATGTGCAGTTCATATACCTGTTCCTGGTCGGAAAAGTTAAAAAGAGAAATCATACGCTCTTTTTTGCTGCAGCGTTCAAATACATAGATGCAGCATCCTTCCTGATGGCAGTCGATCCATTGGAAACCATCTGCTTCATAATCTTTTTCCCAGAAAGCAGAGTGTTCCAGATACAATTTATTCAGGTCATTCATGAAACGGGCGAAGCCAGCATGAATTGGATAATCCAGAAGCATCCAGTCCTGCTCACGTTTTTCATCCCATTCACGGAACTGTCCGATTTCATTTCCCATGAAATTCAGTTTTTTGCCTGGATGTGCATACATGTACATATACAGAGAACGCGCCTGTGGGAATTTGTATTCATAGTCGCCGCTCATTTTCTGCATGATCGTTGCTTTGCCGTGAACAACTTCATCGTGAGACAGTGGCAGCAGGAAACGGGCATCATAGTAGTACATCATGGAGAATGTCAGTTTGTGATAGTTTTCCGGGCGGTATTCCGGTGCGGTACGGAAGTAATTCAGCGTATCGTTCATCCATCCCATATCCCATTTATAATCAAAACCTAAACCACCTTGGTCAACAGGACGTGTTACACCTTGATAAGAAGATGAATCTTCGGCGAAAAGAAGAGTATGAGGCACTCTCTGTTTAAGTCCTTTATTAAAGTTCTGAACAAAGCGAATCGCTTCTCTATTCTCTCCACGACCACTATTACCCTGCCAGTAAATAAGATTACCAACTGCATCTAGTCTTAAGCCATCAATATGATATTTCTTTAACCAGTAATAAGCAGAAGAATTCAAGAATGAACATACATCACCACGAGAATGCTGGAAATTACATGTACCCCATTCACTCTTACCTACTGCATCATTAGGATTATTATAAAGAGGTGTACCATCATAGTTATTCAAACCAAATCCATCAATCGCAAAATGAACAGGTACAAAATCAAGAATAACCGCAATATTATTTTCATGACACTTCTCTACAAAATATCTTAAATCATCAGGCGTACCATAACGAGATGTAGGCGCAAAATAACCAGTAGGCTGATAACCCCAGCTTAAATCATTAGGATATTCATTTAAAGGCATGATTTCTAAGAAGTTATAATGATTCTCTTTTAAATAAGGAATAATTAAATCAGCCATTTCACGATATGTATACCAGTCATCTGCTTTTTCACCTGGTTTCTTCCAAGAACCAAAATGCATTTCATACACATTAATAGGCATATCTTCACTAAATCTTTGATTCATCCAAGCATCATCATGGAATGTATACTGATTCATATCAAAAATAATAGATGCATTATTAGGACGTACTTCACTTGTATACATATAAGGATCACAGTGATCTACAAAAGACCCATTATTATAAATACGATACTTATACATCTGTCCCGCTTTCGCATTTGATATAGTCGCTTCAAAGAACTGCCCATTTCCACAACGGTTCATAGGTGTTTCCTGCCAGTCATTAAATTCGCCAATAACTGCCACATGAGATGCTGCTGGCGCATATGTTCTAAAAGTTACGCCATTCATATGAACAAAAGCACCTAGATACTTATAAGTCTCAAATTCCTGCCCATTATAAAAATTATTAAAATCCATATGTTACCCTCCAATTTCTCTACTTTAATCATAAGATAATTAGAAGAAAATTTCATCTGACATTTTAAACGATTTGTTTGGAATTACACATGTAAAAACCCTCCACTTAAGGGAGGGTTTGGTGATGATTATAAGTGATAATCCATAGGATATGTTAAGTATTCTAATGTATCTAACTGATCAACAGTGACAACACCAGCTGGTGCTCTAAGTAAACTAGGAATTCTATTTACTATAGTAGCACATGTATGTTCTACTGTAGCTGGTTTAACTACATGGAATTCAGTATCTGGTTCACCAGTAATCTTCCAATCACACATATCACCATCATCAGGACCATAGACCTTACCAATGCACTGTGTTTCAATAATAGGCCCCTGGAATGTTTCTGTAGTAACGACTGCAGCCATACCAATACAATTTCCTTTTGGAATTGTTTCACTCATTGTTTCAGAATACAAATCAGTATCATGGAAATAAGGCACACATTTTTGTGTCTGTGACTTAATAGTCCATCCCATACGAGATGCGAGAGCTTCATTTGAGTTCCATACATAAGATGGTTCAATTTCTTCAGGATGGGCAATTGTTGCTTCAAACTCTTCAGGTGTTAAACCTACACCATGTGCTTTCGCAAGGGCTAAACCATATTCTTCTACATTATAGCTAACTGCCCCTTCAATCTTAGTAATAGTATGACAAGAACCAGCTACTAAACCAACCATGTTCACCCAGAATGTATCTTCCATACCACTACCTACAAATGTACATCCTGTTTCTTTCGCAAGAACATCTAACTTATTCATTCTTACTGGATCAGTTGTCCATGCATCTGTTGCTTCTTCACATGTAGTGATGACATTAATACCTCTACTTAAGCATTTTTCAAAATGATCAAAACAATCACTCACAAGTGAGAATAATGTCACAACTGCAACATCAGCATCACAATTATCCAATACTTCATCGGCATCACTACTGATCTTTACACCAGTCTTAATACCTAGTTCTGCATAATCACCTACATCCATGCCCACAATTGCAGGATTATTATCAATGGCTCCGACAATCTGCGCACCTTTCTCATACAAATAACGTAAGATGTATTTACTCATCTTACCACAACCATACTGTACAACTTTAATCTTTTCCATATGAAATACCTCCTAACTAAAGGATAAACCCTCATCAATGATGAGGGTCAACCTTTTTATAGGCAATTGGGACTTGTAATCTTAGATACATAGAACGTTCATTATCTTTAAAGAATGTGAGTTCTATTAATACTTCACATATATAATCACCAATCACTTCATAATTATTTTCCATACAATACTTTAGTAATCTTCCTGCATACTCTTTCTCATTATTAAAATCATCCATATAGATACAAGCATACATACCACTTTCTAATGTCTGTACAGATTCCTTTTTTGGAAAGTGTTCATCTACAAAAATAAATATATCATGAGTAATAAACTCTTGTTTCAGGAATCTCTTTCTTTTAAGAAAAGTTCCCACATTACAATAATAGACTTGGGGAAGATGTTCTTCTAATAATTGATCTTTGAATTCTTTAAGTATTACCTCATACCCATCCTGATCATAATCATAGAAGTTCTTATTCACTCGTTTGGCATAGATGTGACGTTCATCAATATACTCAGTTGTCAAAGTGCCAGGTGTAGGGGATTTACGGTATCTTTCAAGAGAATAGATTGTACGTTTAATTGCATCTCTTTTGCGTAAAATATCATCCATCTCTTTCTCTATAGAACGCTGTTTTTTGATGAGTATTGCTTCTATAAGAGTAGGATCTTCTTTATCCAACAATTCCTTGATTTCCTTCAAGTTCATTCCTAACTCTTTCATATACCCTATTAGATCAAGTCTTGCATTCTGCTTCATATCATAATAACGATAGCCTGTATCTTCATCAATATAGATAGGTGTCAATAAACCCCATTTATCATATAAACGGAGTGTATTAATACTCACATGATTTATTTTAGCCATCTTCCCAATAGAAATTAAACCTTCATGCATACAATCACCTCCTTCTATAATTCTACCATTTTTAGAAGACTAACTTGTAAGAAAAATGTTAGAATGGGGAAAAGAGGGGGTTAAGGTATGTCTATACTTACTGATACAATTAGAAAACAGTTCAAAGAAGGGGATGATATCAGAGATGAAGATTTGACTACGCCTGATACAGTTCAACGATTTGATAATATTCTTTATGGTGATGATCCAGAATGGAATACAATGGATCTCTATATTCCTAAAGAAGAAAAAGAAAAACTTCCTATTATTATCAGTTTCCATGGTGGAGGCTGGGTATATGGAGATAAGGAAAGATATCAATATTATTGCATGAGTCTTGCAGAAAGAGGCTTTGCGGTCATTAACTTTACTTATCGTCTCGCACCAGAATTCAAACATCCTGCACCTCTTGAAGATATGAATCAAGTTGCTCATTGGATCATGAATCATGCAAAGGATTATTTTTTAGATACAGAACATATATATGGTGTAGGAGATTCTGCAGGAGCGCATTTACTAGTCCTCTATACATCTATTCTTACAAATAAGGAATATGCTTCTAACTATGACTTTAAAGTACCAGAAGGCTTTCAATTTAATGCACTCGCATTAAATTGTGGTGCTTATAACATCACGCTTGAAACAGAATTGACAGGAGAACTTATGAAAGAATATCTACCAAATGGAGGAACAGAAGAAGAATTTAAAGCAATCAATCCAAAACAATATATTACTTCAGACTTCCCTCCATGCTTTGTGATGACAGCAGAAGGGGACTTCTTAGTAGAAGATGCGCTCACAATGAGTCAAGTACTGACTCATCATAATGTCCCTCATATATATAAATATTATGTAGGGGACAAACCTCTCAATCATGTCTTCCATTGTAATATAAAACTCAAGGAAGCAACACAATGTAATGATGAGGAATGTCAATTCTTCAGGAAATATTAAAAGGTTATTCGTCATCCGAATAACCTTTTTGAGTGTTTACTTTAATCCAAACAATGTTTCAATACATGAATCATCCATAACTCTATCTGTCACAGGCATATCTGCATGTTTTAATAAAGAGTCTACATGGTCTTTAATTGTCACATCTACAAGTTTATTGACATCAATACCTCTGAGTTCAAAAAACAAGAACGGATTCTCATCTAATTTAGCACCTATACCATAAAGTACTGCAGCGACATGTTTACACATAATAGCCCAGTCAGGACAGCTGCAATTAAAACTAATTTCTCTTTGAGAAGGAAACAAACCATGCTTTGATAAGAATAGATCTTTTAAGTCTTCGGGAAACTCTCCATTGAGAAGCTGCTGGAGATTCTGAATCTGTGAACTGCATTGATCTATAATCTCTTCACATACATCTTCTTTAAGCGGGCTGATATTAATTTCTACCTTATAAGGTGTTCTTCGTGTACCTTGTACACGTGCTTTTACTTTACCTTTCACAATCTGTAAATCAATAACAGCACCTGTTTTCACATATCTTTTTCCACGTGCGAGACGGCTGGAATAATCGGCATATTGTTCGATATTCTGACACCAGGCAATACCCCACCAGCTCTTTGCGATTTGTCTACCTTCAATCACTATTGGGTGCATTTCTTTCCCTTTACTTTTCGCATTATTCACACTTTGTTGGGCTTTTCTCTGTAGTTCTCCCACACTGATCTGTGAATATTGCATACTTGTTTTCCAATATCTTCCCATACGCTACACATCCAATCTGAATAAATCCAATAA
>ENA-OPEA01001413-OPEA01001413.1-human-gut-metagenome-genome-assembly--contig:-NODE-1413-length-10408-cov-2.392736_pt1 | contig 10408 bp, 13 predicted proteins | sample MGYA00241623_ERZ501509 | MGnify/ENA primary metagenome ERZ501509 (study PRJEB25962, sample SAMEA2042571) | human gut metagenome | biome: human gut; feature: human-associated habitat; material: faeces... | reverse complement strand
ATCTATATCATTCTGAAAATGATATAAAAACTGTATTCCTTATTGTTAAAGCTCTAAATTATATCTAACTTTGCGGTTGGTTGAAAAGTAAAAACTAAAGTATGAAGAAAATTAGAGCCGCCATCGTAGGTTATGGCAACATCGGGAAATATGTGTTAGAGGCCCTTGAAGCTGCCCCGGATTTTGAGGTAGCAGGTATTATTCGTCGTAATCCGAATGATATTCCGGACGAGTTGAAGGCATACACGGTTACTGATAGCATCACCAAGTTAGATAAGGTTGACGTAGCGGTTTTGGCTACTCCTACACGCAGCGTGGAAGAGCATGCGAAAGAGATTCTGGCTTTAGGCATCAATACGGTCGATAGTTTCGATATCCACGGAGGTATCGTGGATTTACGTCGTTCTTTGGACGCTGTAGCGAAGGCTCATAATACGGTAGCTGTAATTTCTGCCGGTTGGGATCCGGGAAGCGACTCTGTGGTACGTGCTTTGTTAGAAGCGATGGTGCCGAAAGGTATTACTTATACGAACTTCGGTCCGGGTATGAGTATGGGACATACGGTGGCAGTAAAGGCTATCGAGGGTGTAAAAGCCGCCCTTTCAATGACGATTCCTACCGGTACGGGCATACATCGCCGTATGGTATACATCGAACTGAACGATGGTTACGAATTTGACAAAGTAGCTGCCGCCATCAAAGCCGATCCGTATTTCGTAAATGACGAAACGCATGTGAAGCTTGTTCCGAGCGTAGATGCACTGCTTGATATGGGACACGGTGTAAACCTGACCCGTAAGGGCGTTTCCGGAAAAACACAGAACCAACTGTTCGAATTCAACATGCGCATCAATAACCCGGCGCTTACTGCGCAAGTGCTGGTATGTGTGGCACGTGCTGCAATGCGTCAGCAACCGGGTTGCTATACAATGGTTGAGATTCCGGTTATCGACCTTCTGCCGGGCGACCGTGAAGAGTGGATTGCACACCTGGTATAAAAATATAAAAAAACAGATGGTGCGTTTATATGGAATGCACCATCTGTTACTACTGAACGCATCGTCTGTTATAGTCAAACAGACGATGTGTTTTTTATATCCTAACCATCAGAAGAAGAATCTGAGCACATCATTGAAGTTAGCCCAAATCAGCAAGCCGAACAATAGGAACATACCTACCATTTGAGCACGCTCCATAAACTTATCGCTGGGTTTGCGACGTGCTACAATCTCGTAGATGAGGAACAGGACATGTCCGCCGTCCAATGCCGGAATAGGCAGAATGTTCATGAAAGCAAGAATGATTGAAAGGAATGCCGTCATGTACCAGAACTGATACCAGTCCCATGTTGCAGGGAAGATGCTGCCGATTGTTCCGAAACCGCCAAGCTGTTTGGCACCCTCTTTAGAGAAAAGATACTTCATCTGGCTGACATAACCTTTCAGCGTATTTACTCCCAGGGTAACCCCGGCCGGGATAGATGCGAAGAAACTATATTCTTTCTTGACAACGGGCAACAGCTTGTTTGTCTGCAGGGATGCAGCGACACCGATTTGATATAAAGAATCTGTAGTCAGCTTTACGGTATCCGCTACCCCCGCTCTGACGTAAGTCAGGGTGAGAAGGCGGCTGGTACTGTCGTTAGCTGCTTTTTGGCGATTCAGCATTTCTTCCTTAAAGTCGAAGTAAGCGATGTTACGTCCATCCAATTGAGTGATGCTGTTGTAATCCGGCAAGTGCGGCAGGTTGTCCCGGCATAATGCTGTCGATGACAAACGGATAGCGGAATGAAGCGAAACGGACACTGTCGGCAAGCAGGCGTTCCATCATATCTTCGGGGATGTACACGGATACTTCCTGCCCGTTACGCAATACGCTGACCTGACGTGCATCGACGATGCTTGTCAGCATGTCTCCACCATAGCGTTCAAAAGGTACGCCGTCGGCGGATACCAATATATCGCCGTCACGGAAACCGATTGATTTAGCCGTTTCATTAAAGTCCATACCCAGCGGGGCTTTCTGCAAAGGTACATATTCATCTCCCCACGCAAAGAGTATCATGGAGTAGATGAACAATGCCAACAGGAAATTGAACAGTACGCCGCCTATCATAATCAGCAGACGCTGCCATGCCGGTTTGGCACGGAACTCCCACGGTTGCATGGGCTGTTTCATCTGCTCGGTATCCATAGACTCGTCTATCATACCTGCAATTTTGACGTACCCGCCTAAAGGCAACCAGCCGATACCATATTCCGTTTCACTGTTTTTCGGTTTGAATTTGAACAAGGTGAACCACGGGTCAAAGAACAAACAGAATTTTTCCACTCGTGTCTTAAATAAACGAGCGAAGAGGAAGTGCCCGCCTTCATGGATTATTACGAGCAATGAAAGGCTCATTATAAGTTGCAGGGCACGGATCAAGAATGTTTCCATCTAATTATTTACTATTTTATTATTTGCAATTTAATTTTTAACTATCAATTCTTTTGCTATTCGTCTGGCTTCTGCGTCAGTTGCCACATAGTCTTCGTAAGCAGGTTTTTGTATAAAGGATACGCGCGCCATTGTCTTCTCGATTACGTCGCTCATGCCGAGGAATGATATTTCGTCTCGTAGGAAAGCGGCTACCACCACCTCATTGGCTGCATTGACGATACATGGCATGTTTCCTGCACGGTGCAGCGCTTCGTATGCCAGCGCCAGGTTGCGGAAACGTTTTGTATCCGGCTGCTCGAATGTCAGGTCCGTGCACAATTTGAAGTCCAGCCGGGGGAAAGACGCTTTCAGGCGTTCCGGATAGGAGAATGCGTACTGAATGGGCAGGCGCATATCCGGCATTCCCAACTGCGCTTTCACTGCTCCGTCCTCAAACTGCACCATTGAGTGAATGACGGATTGCGGATGTACCACTACTTCTATCTGGTCGGGGCGTACACCGAACAGCCATTTTGCTTCAATCACTTCAAACCCCTTGTTCATCATGGAAGCGGAGTCTATTGTAATTTTGGCTCCCATGTCCCAATTGGGGTGCTTCAAAGCCTGTGCCTTGGTTACGGTGGCAAGCTGCTCTATTGTACAGGTACGGAACGGGCCGCCGGAAGCTGTCAGTATAACTTTCTCGACAGGGTTACCCATTTCTCCGGCTAAACACTGGAACACGGCAGAATGTTCGGAGTCTACCGGTAAGATGGGAGTACCGCTGAAACGTGCCAGGTCGTTGATAAGTTCGCCCGCCACGACTAATGTTTCTTTGTTGGCGAGGGCTATCGTCTTGCGTGCACGGATTGCGTTCATAGTCGGTTTCAGCCCGGCATAGCCTACCATAGCTGTCAGTACCATGTCGATAGGTTTTTCCGCCACAATCTGGCATAAGGCCTCTTCGCCGGCATACACTTTGATGGGGAGGTCGGCAAGTGCGTCTTTCAGTTGTTGATATTTCGTTTCGTTTGCTATTACCACTGCCTCAGGCTTGAACTTGCGTGCCTGGGCAATCAAATCCTCTACCCGGTTGTTGGCTGTCAGTACATAGGCTTCGTATCGGTCGGGATGTTCCTCTATGACCTGTAATGCCTGTGTACCGATAGAGCCGGTAGAGCCAAGTATGGCAATTTGTTTCTTCATCAGTCTTATAATTTATGCTTTCAGGTTTATATCTTATACTTAATGCTTTATACTTTTAAAATACGATATAGAGTTCCGGGTTTACCGCCCTTCCTTTGTGCCACAGTTCGAAGTGCAGGTGCGGTCCGGTAGTCAGTTGTCCGCTGTTGCCTACCAGGGCAATGGCTTCTCCGCCTTTTACGGTGTCACCTTCGCGTTTCAACAAAGAGCCGCAATGCTTGTAGACGGATACGAAATCCTGGTTATGCTGTACCTCTATCAAATAGCCGGTTTCGGCTGTATAGGTACTCAGAATGACCGTTCCGTCCAGGGTTGCCAATACGCTTTCTCCCGGATTGGCGGCTATATCCGTTCCGAAGTGCCTCTTTTCGGCATTGAAAGGAGATGAAATCATGCCGCGGGTGGGGCGGTAGAATATCAGTCCGTCTACTTCGGGGCGTGAGGCGATGCTCGTCAGGTTGTATTTCTCCGTTTCCTCGTACTGTTTGCGGAATTCAGCCTCGCGTTGCGTTCGTTCCATAAGCGAATCTTCCCGTACGGTAGTCAGGGAGTCGATGGAATGGATGGTGTCGGTTTTGATTTTACCCAGAAAGATGTCCTGGATATTCATTATGTACAGATTCTGCCTGTCTACGAGTTGCTGGAGCGAGTCTACACGCAGGGCATTCTCCACGACCTGCGCACGAATTTCACTGTTCATGTATCCGGGCAGATAATTGCGCAACGGGGTAAAGGCAACAATCAGGGAGGCAATCAGAAAGAGTACCGTCAGTACGGAAAGCAATACGGAGATTCCGTTCAGTTTGGACACACGTAAGGTGACAATATCCTCAAGGGTATTCTCGTTCGTAATGGTCAGTCTGTATTTGAACTTGATATTACTCCAAAAGGCTTTTCTTCTTTTTTTCTTCTTATTTGCTGCCACTTATAAACTTTCTATTTATAATTTGAACTTTGCGTTTCGCGCCTTATTCACGCTTCTTCCGTATCGTCTAAAGCAAGTAATCCTTCCGGCAGGTCCACCGTGATAACCTTATGCTTCTGGTCGATGTCCATAATGAAATCTTCCTGTGCCGGAATCAGCAATTCTTCTCCTTTATAATCTACCACGAACAGAGTGTTGATGGTAGAGGTATCCACATCCGTCACTTCACCCAGCTGGCCGTGGTGTACTTCTTCCATACGGAAACCGATGAAGAAATCCCAACTGAGTTCTCCCGGTCCGGCTCCCTCGGCATGCTTCACGGGAAAATAAACCTCAATGTTGGTAAACATCCGTGCGCGTTCTGCCGTATCCACTCCTTCGAGTTTGACGAGAGCCGTAGTGTCTGAGCGGAAACGATATTCTTCGATAAAGAACGGTACGAATATACCGTCCAACAGGCAGATGAGATATTCGGCCTCTACACGGTCGAAAATATCATCCGTAAAGGTGAATGACAATTCTCCGTGAATGCCATGAGGTTTGTTGAATATACCTATTTTATATACTTCTTCTTTTCGTATCATATCGTTTTATCGCCTTGTCTGTTGCTTGTCACTTCCTTATATTCTCGTTATTCTTGCTCCGATCGCATTCAGCCGTCCTTCTATATTCTGATACCCCCGGTCTATCTGCTCGATGTTATGAATACGGCTGATGCCGTCGGCGCTCATGGCGGCTATCAGCAGAGCAATACCGGCACGGATATCCGGGGACGTCATATTGCCGCCACGCAGTTTGAAACCGTGATTATGTCCGATTACTACAGCGCGGTGCGGGTCGCACAGAATGATTTGCGCTCCCATGTCTATCAGTTTGTCCACGAAGAAGAGGCGGCTTTCAAACATCTTCTGATGAATCAGCACGCTGCCTTTCGCCTGTGTGGCAACTACCAGCAGTACGCTCAGCAAGTCCGGCGTCAGTCCGGGCCAGGGTGCATCGGCTATTGTCATGATAGAACCGTCAATGAAGGATTCTATCTGATAAGTATCCTGGGCAGGCACATAAATATCATCGCCCCGTTGTTCCATTTTGATGCCCAAACGCCGGAAACTGTCGGGGATGATACCTAAGTTTTCGTGCGAAACGTTCTTGATGGTCAGCTCGCTTTTCGTCATGGCTGCCATGCCGATGAAGCTTCCCACTTCAATCATGTCCGGAAGAACGGTATGCTCTGTTCCGTGCAGTTCGTCCACTCCCTCAATGGTGAGCAGATTGGAAGCGATACCTTCTATCTTTGCACCCATGCGGTTCAGCATCCGGCATAGCTGTTGTATGTAAGGCTCGCAGGCGGCATTGTAAATGGTTGTTTTACCTTTGGCCAATACTGCTGCCATTACGATATTGGCAGTGCCCGTTACAGATGCTTCGTCCAGCAACATATAGCTGCCTTGCAATTGCCGGGCGGATATTTCGTAAACTTCCCGTCTTTCATTGTAAACGAATTCTGCACCTAAATTCCGTATGCCGATGAAATGGGTGTCCAAACGGCGGCGGCCTATCTTGTCTCCGCCCGGTTTGGAAATCATAGCCTTGCCAAAGCGTGCCACCATCGGTCCTACGAGCATGACCGAACCGCGCAGGCTGGAGCACCTTTTCAGGAATTCATCGCTCTCCAGATAGGCAAAATCAACATTGGCTGCTTGAAAGCTATATGTATCGATGCCTTTTTTCGATACGTTCACTCCCATATCCCGCATCAACTGAATCAGGTTGTTCACATCCAGGATGTCCGGTATGTTGTGCACCGTCACCTCTTCGGCAGTGAGCAGGGTGGCGCAGATAATCTGCAGCACCTCGTTCTTCGCTCCTTGAGGATAAATGTCTCCGGAAAGGCTGTGTCCGCCTTCTATTACAAATGAAGCCATGAAATAGTGGTTAGTAGTTAGTGATTAGCGATTAACGGTTAGTGATTAGGGTAGCGTGGTGATGTCCTATGATATTAACCGTTAATCGCTAATCACTAACCGCTATTTTAGTATTTTCTTTTATTATTTCTGTTGTTGTTTCTGTTGTTCTGGTTATTCATCTTCGGCCGATAATTCTGTTCGATCCGTTCGGCCATAAGGCGGAGAAGGCTGTCGGTCATCTGCAGTTTGCCGCCGGACAGTTCTGCGAGGTCGTCCGCTATTTTGCGGTCGTCGACAGTATCTTTATTCCAGGACATATAGTCTTTCTTCATGTGGTTGCATATCAGTGCAACGAGGTTCTGCTTCTCGTCACCTTCGGGAAAGTCGATGGCTTTCTTAATCAGCACTTCCAGGGTACGGCCGTAGTGGCGGTAACGTATTTTGGTGCTGGGATAAGGAACGGTTTCCGGTTTGGTTATCAGGTTGTCTTTGCGGATAACTTCGTATGGATAGTCGATGTCCAGCTTGAAGTCCGCCATGATGGCAAGATGATCCCACAGCTTATGCTTGAAATCGGGTATGTCGCGAAGGTGGGGAAACATGTTTCCCATGATGTTGATAATGGTATTTGCACAACGCTGGCGCTCGGAGCGGTCTTCGATTGTAAGTGCATGGTCTACCATATTCTGGATGCTGCGCCCGTATTCGGGCAAAGGCATCCGCTTTTGTTGAGTATTATATTGCATATCCTTTAGAATTAGCGGTTGGTTATTAGTGGTTAGTGATTAGTGGTTAGTGATTAGCGGTTAGTGATTAGCGGTTAGTGGTTAATGATTAGTGATTAATGCTATATGGTCCAATTGCGCAGCCCGCTAATTGCTAATCGCTAATCACTAATCACTAACGGCTAACCACAAATCGCTATAAAAGTTTTTTCGGTTGGCTTGCTACGAATTCTTTCAAGTAGAACGGTTCGAAGTAGGCAACGTCTTTAAAATCTTTTTCGGCTATAGCTTTTTCTGCCAGCGGGAACATCATGCTTGCCAGCGGACGGATGCCGTCGATGAAATGAGCGTTGGGATGCACAATCTTTTCCTTGCACTTGGCTGCACCGTCGCCGAAGAAATACACGGGCTGCCTGTCCAGAAACTCCTGATAGGAGTTTTCGTCCACAATGTCTGCCGCAATGTCGCGTACCGGTTTCAGTGCGCGGTCGTAAACGGCGGCGTACACTTCCATGCGGCGGGCATCAATCATGGAGCACAACAGGGCGTCTTCCGGCAGTTCATCGTGATAGAGCAGTACCGGAACGCATTGCACTTTCAGGGTGGGAAGCCCGATGAGGGGCAGGTTGCGCCCGTAACATACACCTTTTGCCATAGACACACCGATGCGTAGCCCTGTGTACGAACCGGGACCGCAACTTACGGCAACGGCATCCAGCGGCATGGCGTGGCTGTCGGCAAATGACAGGGCTTCGTCTACGAATACGCCCAGCGATACGGCGTGTGAAGGCCCGTTCAGGTCTTCTTTTTTGAAAACGTTCTGTCCGTCCTCGCTCACGGCTACGGAGCAGGCCGAAGTGGATGTTTCAATATGCAAGATACATGACATAACTTCTATTCTGATTTTTATTGTGGCAAATTTACGTGATTTGTTTCGATTACACAAGTTGTTTGCCGAATGGTTTGTCGTTGCATTCCTGATTCATTGATTAAATTGCCGGCTGCTTGCTTGCATCTGTTCAGAAAATTAGTGAATATTGCATACTAAGTTGTGCATGCGATATTTGTCTATTGCTCAAATTATTCTCAGTGAATGCAATAAATAATCAGTGAGAATAGCTATCTTTGTCGCATAAAACTATACATTATGATACAATCTATGACGGGCTACGGCAAAGCAACAGCCGAACTGTCCGATAAGAAAATCAATATTGAAATTAAGTCGCTTAACAGCAAAGCGATGGATTTATCTGCCCGTATTGCTCCGCTTTACAGGGAAAAGGAAATGGAAATCCGTAACGAAATATCCAAAATGCTGGAACGGGGCAAGGTCGATTTCAGCCTTTGGATTGAGAAGAAAGATGCGGAACAACTGGCCACTCCTATCAATCAGGAATTGGTGGAGGCTTATTACAAACGGATTAAGGAAATTTCTGCGGCTGCCGGTATTCCCGAACCTGCCGACTGGTTTGCCACGCTGCTCCGTATGCCGGATGTAATGACGAAGAATGAGACTCAGGAGCTGAGCGATGAGGAATGGGCAGTGGTGCATGCGGCAGTGGAAGAGGCTATCAATCATCTGATAGACTTCCGCAAGCAGGAGGGCGCAGCGCTCGAAAAGAAATTCCGTGAGAAGATAGAGAATATAGCACGGTTGCTCGAATCGGTGGCTCCCTACGAGCAGGAACGGGTAGGCAAGGTAAAGGACCGTATCACCGATGCGCTTGAAAAGACATTGAGTGTGGATTATGACAAGAACCGCCTGGAACAGGAACTTATCTATTACATCGAGAAACTCGATATCAACGAAGAAAAGCAACGTCTTTCCAATCACCTGAAATACTTTATCAGCACGCTCGAAAGCGGTAGCGGACAAGGTAAGAAGCTGGGCTTCATCGCACAGGAAATGGGCCGCGAAATCAATACGCTGGGCAGCAAGTCCAATCATGCCGAAATGCAGAAGATTGTAGTGCAGATGAAGGACGAGCTGGAGCAAATCAAGGAACAGGTCCTGAACGTGATGTAAGGAACCGGTTCCGGACGTTGCATGAATTTATGATAAGTTTGCTTCAACATGAAGTTAAAGCAAACCAATTAGAGGATTAAATAGTAAACCGTTAAATAGTAAATACCACAGATGGGTAAACTGATTATATTTTCCGCCCCCTCCGGGTCGGGCAAGTCCACAATTATCAACTATCTGTTGACGCAGAACCTGAATCTGGCTTTCTCTATTTCGGCAACCAGCCGTCCGCCGCGCGGCACGGAGCAGAACGGGGTGGAGTATTTCTTTCTCACTCCCGATGAGTTCCGGAGCCGCATAGCCAACGATGAGTTCCTGGAATACGAGGAAGTGTATCAGGACCGCTTCTACGGAACACTGAAAGCACAGGTGGAAAAGCAATTGGCTGCCGGACAGAATGTTGTATTCGATGTAGATGTAGTGGGCGGTTGCAATATCAAGAAGTTCTACGGCGAGCGTGCTTTGTCCGTTTTCATCCAGCCGCCTTCGGTGGAGGAGCTTCGCAAACGCTTGATAGGCCGCGGCACGGATGCTCCCGAAGTTATCGAGAGCCGTGTGGCGAAGGCCGAATACGAGCTTGGCTTTGCACCGAAATTCGATACGGTCATTGTAAACGATGATTTGGAAACGGCTAAAGCAGAGGCATTGAAAGTGATAACCCAATTCCTGAACCGATGAAGCGGACGAAAGGCAGAAATCTGTCGCCGAGAGCCAATAAGGTCCTCTTAGTCCTGAATATCGTTCTGTTTTTGGGAGCTATCGTCTTGGCTATATTGAATGTTGACCTGAAGGAGTACACTCCGGCTGCGGCCATGCTTATTGTGATGTTCATAAGCGGCGTAAATATTTACGGCTGTTGGAAACGTCTGAAAGGAAAGCTTTGATACCATAGCCTTCTGTATTTTTTTATTCTTAATTTTCAATTTATCAAGTGGATATAGGCATTTTCAGCGGTTCGTTCAATCCGGTACATATCGGACATCTGGCGCTTGCCAACTATCTTTGTGAATACGAAGGGTTGGACGAGGTGTGGTTCATGGTGACTCCGCATAATCCGCTGAAAGAAGAAGCCTCTCTGATGAGCGATGAATTCCGTCTGAAGCTGGTGCAGCTTGCCATTGGAGGCTATCCCAAGTTCCGGGCTTCCGATTTCGAGTTTCATCTGCCGCGTCCGTCTTATACCGTGCATACGCTTGATAAA
>ENA-OPEA01001408-OPEA01001408.1-human-gut-metagenome-genome-assembly--contig:-NODE-1408-length-10414-cov-2.861763_pt1 | contig 10414 bp, 7 predicted proteins | sample MGYA00241623_ERZ501509 | MGnify/ENA primary metagenome ERZ501509 (study PRJEB25962, sample SAMEA2042571) | human gut metagenome | biome: human gut; feature: human-associated habitat; material: faeces... | reverse complement strand
GAGAGGGCAAGGACGCTGCCAAACAGCTCTTGCACTGCGATCGTATCGCTCTGACAAAGAGCCTGCTTACCGCTGCGCAGCAGCTTTAAGGTTCTCGTTCATCTTATGCCGTACCACCAGCAGGCAGGCCAGATGCACCAGTGTGGTGAGGATCCAGCTGACGGGGTAGCTGAGGTAAAGCATCGTGGTGGTGTGGAACAGCCGGAAGATGGTGGCGATCCAGACGAGGCGGAGCAGGCAGCTGCCCACGAGGCTGACCACCATCGGCAGGACGGAGTAGCCCCGGCCGCGCAGACAGCTGGCCAGAACATCCATGCCGCCGCAGAGCAGATAGGTGGTGCAGATGATGTGCATACGGGCCAGACCGGCAGTCACCACGACCTCATCGGAGGAGTAGAAGTGGAGCAGCGGTTCGCCCAGCAGGGAAGCACCGCCGCCCAGCACGAGGCCGGTGACGGCGGCGCAGAGCAGGCAGTTGCGCATGACGCGGTCCAGGTTGTCGTACCGGCTTCTTCGTTGACAATCGCTTTACGAGTTTGAGTCAGACGATTGAAAAGAGTCGATTTTCCCACATTCGGGCGTCCTACTATCGCTACTATATTTCCCATAATTCCACTTTCTTTTTACGGCTCTCACAGCCTTTATTTCTTAATCTTTTATTCAGGTATATACCCGAAACCTTTCAATTTATTTTCCCGACTACGCCAATCTTTCTCCACTTTTACATACAGTTCGAGAAAAACTTTTTTGTCAAAAAACACTTCGATATCTTTCCGGGCCAAAGTCCCTACCTTCTTCAAAGCCGAACCGCCTTTCCCGATAACAATTCCTTTCTGAGAATCTCGCTCCACATAGATAACAGCCATAATATGAATACGATTCTCTTCTTCATGGAATTGTTCTACCGCCACCTCACAAGCATACGGAATCTCTTTATCGTACGTCTGCAATATTTTCTCACGGATAATTTCCGTTACGAAGAAACGAGCCGGCTTATCGGTCAAAGCATCTTTCTCGAAAAACGGAGGTGACGGAGGTAGTAATTCCTGAATACGCTTCAACAAATAGTCGAGGTTAAATTTATATTGTGCCGAAACCGGTATAATCTCGGCATTCGGCAACAACTGTTTCCACTCCTCTACCAACGTTTCAAGAACGCTCTGCTCTTTCAGCAAATCGACCTTGTTGATAACTACCAATACAGGAACCGTCTCCCGAGCCACCTTGTCGAGGAACGATTGGTTTTTCGCAGGAGCTTCCACCACATCGGTCACATAAAGCAAAATATCGGCATCGAGTAATGCCGACTGAGAAAAATTCAGCATCGACTCCTGCAACTTATAATTAGGGACAAGAACTCCCGGAGTATCGGAATAGACGATCTGCATATCCTCGGTATTCACTATTCCCATAATTCTATGACGAGTTGTCTGTGCCTTCGACGTAATAATCGAAATTCGTTCTCCGACCAGTGAATTCATCAACGTAGACTTACCTACATTGGGATTCCCGACAATATTTACAAATCCGGCCTTATGCATAATTCTGTTTTATTCGGTTACAAGTCAATAACTTCTGAATACAAAAGTAGTGAAAATATTCTACCCAACGAAACAACCTATAATCGCTTTTGTTCGAAAACAAGAAAAGACGCATCTCTTTCGCCAAAAGATGCGTCTTTCTTATATCTCGACAAATTTATTTTGCGTCGTATCCCCAAATGAGATAAAGAGCTCCCCATGTAAATCCTGCGCCAAAAGCCGTGAGGACAAGTTTATCTCCTTTTTTGAATTTATGCTCAAATTCGGCCATACACAAGGGGATAGACGATGCACTCGTATTCCCGTACTTTTGAATATTGACCAATAATTTTTCTTCCGGCAGCTTTATACGATCGGCAATAGCCTCTATAATACGCAAATTTGCTTGATGAGGAATAAAATAATCGATCGTATCTACGGACAAACCATTGCGAGCCATCACGCTTTCCGAAGAAGTGAGCATATCGGTTACCGCATGCTTATATACCGCCCGACCTTCCTGATAAACAAAATGTTCATCATGATCTACCGTCTCGTGCGAAGCCGGATGAACAGCGCCACCGGCTTTCATCAGCAAATGAGGCAGTCCCATACCATCGGTATGCAACACGGCATCCTTCACTCCGACTTCCTCGTCGGTAGGTTCTAACATAACGCAAGCCGCAGCATCACCGAACAGTGGACAAGTAGAACGGTCCTTATAGTTAACCATCGACGACATCTTTTCTGCCGCCAAAACAACCACATGCTTATACAGTCCGCTCTTTATATAGGCAGTTCCTGCTTGCAAAGCAACGATAAACCCTGCACAAGCGGCTTGTATATCATACCCATAAGCTGTTTTTATCCCCAATTTTTCCAATACGATCGATGCCGTAGAAGGGAAACGATAATCGGGATTCGACGTAGCACAAATGAGTAAATCCACTTCACTGGGCTTTACTCCTGTTTTTTTCAACAATTCGGCGACTGCTTTTACACCCAAATCGGAAGATCCCGTTCCTTCTCCTTTTAAAATTCTACGTTCTTTAATACCTACACGAGTAGTAATCCACTCGTCGTTGGTATCAACCATATGCGACAACTCGTCGTTTGTCAAAACATAATCGGGAACATACGAGGCAATTCCCGTTATTTTTGCATTCTGCATAATAATAAAATCGGCTTAGTGTGTGAAAAAATGCCCTAAATCGCTTTAGGGCCATACATACTTATCGATAAGAGCTTAAACAGCAGCTTCTTTTTCGATTGCCAATTTTCCTCTGTAATAACCACACTCTCCACATACAGTATGGTATACATGCCAAGCACCACAGTTAGGACAAACTGCCAAAGTTGGAGCCACAGCTTTATCATGAGTTCTTCTTTTGGCTGTTCTCGTTTTCGATTGTTTTCTTTTAGGATGTGCCATTTTTCTATTACTTTAATTATTATCTATTATTTTCTTTAATTCGTCCCATCTCGGGTCAGTTTCCTCCCCTTCGCCGGGCACTTCATCTACAACATCTTCATCATCGTATGATGCGGCATCTTCACTTTCGTCGCTATCGTCCATAGAACGCGCCGCATGTTTACGCAATTTAGCACTCATCGATTTATTGCATTTTCCTGCCTGATGAACATGCTTCAAAGGTATTGTCAGTGCAATGAACTCATATAAAAACCATGCAATATTCAATTCCCCGTCACTTTCAGGAATAACAACCACATTATCGCTCTCCTCGCTGTATTCCGAACCGAATTTCACATAGAGCGTTTCTTGGGTTTTTACCTCATGGTCCATATCGTCCAAACAGCGATCGCACGGAATTTGAATAACTCCTTCCAAATCAAAATCCAGTTCGAAAGAAGCCGCCGTCCGCTTCACTGTCAATTTCACCTTCACCTTTCCTTTTTGAACATCTTCACCTTCGATATTCTTAAAGAACTCATTATCCAATACATACTCAAAATCCTGAGTACCTATCGGCATACTTTTGAGCGGTAATTTATAAGCACTAAATCGTCCCAATGCTATTTGTCGTTAAAACTCCGCAAAGGTATAAAAAATAATCGTTACAAGTCAATCTTTTCGGTAGTTTTTATTTCACATTCACAATTTTTCAAATGGAGAGCCATAATCGATTAGCCCCGACAACATTCAAAAAAAAAAAGATTTTCCAGCCCGACTAAACGACTCGCTTCAATTCGATTCTGAATGTCGTACCTTTTCCTACTTCCGAATCTTTCACATAAATGCGTCCGGCATGATAATCCTCTATAATACGTTTTGCCAAAGTAAGTCCAAGTCCCCAACCCCGTTTCTTGGTCGTGTACCCCGGATTAAAAACCGTTTTGAAATTTTTCCGTGCAATCCCCTTGCCCGTATCTTTTATATCGATATAAATCTGTTGCTTCTCCGATGTCATATAAACATCTATACGCCCTTCCCCATTCATCGCATCGACTGCATTCTTGCACAAATTCTCTATAACCCATTCAAATAAAGAAAGACACACCATCGCACCCTCGGCATCAGAAGGGAGATGAGTCGTAATCAATACTTTATCGGAAACTCTGCGACGCATATATTCTGTTGCATTTTCAAGCACTTCGTTGACATATATCAATTCCATTTCTGGCTTCGAGCCTATTTTAGAAAAGCGTTCGGCTATGACAGACAGACGGTTCACATCTTTATTCATATCCGACAGCAACGAGGGATCCACACCCGACGATTCCAACAAATCCATCCATGCCATCAACGACGAAATAGGAGTTCCCAATTGGTGAGCAGTCTCCTTCGATAATCCCACCCACACCTTATTCTGCTCGGCCTTTTTCGTACTAATCAACGCAAAATAAACGATTAAAACGAACAGGACCATAACACCCAACTGCACGTACGGATAAAAAGATAGCCGCTTTAACAAAATAGAATCGTCATAATAGAGATACTGTTTCTCCCCGTCTCCCAAATTGATCTCTATCAAATTGGATTTACTTTTTAATTGTTCCAGTTTCTCTTGTAAATATTTCTCCGTATCCGTTTCGGGCAAATTCAAATTAAGGTACTGATTTATTTCGCCGGTATCATCGACGATAATCGCCGGTATGGAGGTATTGCTCTGTATCACTTTCAATATCAACTCCATGCTCATTTCAGTCTTGTCACTGGCCAATTCACGCGTCGCTTCGGCCCATATTTCCATTTTCTTTCGCTCCTCGATAGACAAGTCTTCTACAAGGTCATTCGAGACATAAAGTACCCCGCCAACCAGCAAGACAGAAATCAACAAAAAAATCAGTTTCCCTTTTTGTCGGGCATCATAGATATTTTGCATAATATACACTCAGTATTACATATTATATAAACGGTTCCACGACTCGAATATTATTCAACGGCTTCTTAATGTAAAAAAGAGGAGCCTTTCGTTATTCAAAAGCTCCTCTCTTCTCATACTTTTACCAGCAGTGTGCTGACTAACGGACTTGAACCCGGATTGTTCGATTATCTACCTTCACAAGATAAACGCCTCTTTCCATTGGAATTTTCTCTGTATCACTTTCTGACTCTATATAAAAGAGCGTACGACCATCAATGCCATAAACAGATATTTTTCTTCCTGTCACCCCCTCAGCCATAATGCAACCGTTCATACCATAAACCCTGATGTCATTTCGGTTCAACTCATCTACTGCCGATGTTCCCAAACGAACGGTATTCGAGCGGAACGATTCTCCTTTATCATAAACAACAGTGACATGATAAGCTCCATATTCAATAGACGGAGTAGAATAATTCGTCTCAACGATAGGAGTTTGAGTCAGTTTCTGTCCATTGCAATAAACATGATACCCTACAACCGATAAATCTTTTACCGCCGATACCGGAACATACGACAAATCATCAACTAATAAAGCGAACTTATTTGAACTGATATAATGAATTGCAAAATAACGGGCATTCTCTGGTAACTGATAAGAATATTCTTTCCAACCTACATTAAGAACCGATTCCGTAGCAAGCAATTCAAAGGCATCTACATCGGTCGTTGTCGTCGAATAAAGCACTTCAAACGTCTCCGGCGTATATTCCGTTGTAGGAATCGTAGCATAGAACGACACGTTTGTTCCTCCTATAATTTCAGGAGAAATCAAGTAGTCGTCATTTTGAGGCGTCAGACCGTCATAACTCAAACCAGCCCAAGAAACCAAACATTTTTCACCAGAATGAGGCTTCCAGTTATTCGAAGTCACATCAACACCCTCGGCCAGAGGTTCCCAGACTTGAAACGCCATCGGTGTACCCATATTCGGAAATTCTACAAATAAAATACCGGCAGAGGTCAAGCCATCTCCATCTACCACCGTATAATCACCTATATTCTCATAAATAAACGATTCGTAACCTTCGAAATCATCTACCATCGGCTCGGGGGTCAATGTAGGCTTTGTCCAAGACAGTTCATGAGCCTTCTCTGTTTTCTCCCCGACTAGGTCGGTAATAACAGGCAACTCTGATTGAGAAGCGATTATTATTGCCTCCAATATATTATTTTCTGGGATCTCATCAGACTCTTTTGCTATAACCTCTGCTTTAATAGGAGTTTCTTTGCCTATCATTTCAGCCGTAGGAGTAACCGTAAATAAATGATCGGCTGTTTCTCCCTGCGCCAAAGCCTCCGTCCGAGAAAGAGTTTGAACCAGAGTCTCATCTACATAAAGATTCACATCATAAGTTATCGACTGCTTCCCGTTATTTTTAACGACAACCGTATAATTTTCAGATTCACCCACGACAGGACGACGAACACCTTTGATACTTTCGAGTTTCGCATCAAATTCCGACTCATTAGCAACTGCCATATTATCGATGATTACATAATCACTACCATTAGAAACAGCTCCATCAAACACAATTGCAATCCACGGATAATCTTTATATTGAGCCAAATTTACTTTGCATACGGTCCAACCCGGAAGAAAAGAGGCTGTATTGGCGCTATAAACCTCGGTATATGCTTTATCATCGGCAGTCACTTTCACCGATAATTTTCCGGCAGCATTCTGGTAACGATATAATAAAAATGTCAATGTAGGAGCATTAAAACCACCCAAATTTAATTTGGGGACTTGTAAACGAGCTTCTCCCTTACCCGATTGAGAATGGCAAACGAACATTCCTCCATCTTCCGGCTCCAAACCGAGACTGCGAATATAATTCGTCAATCCCCACTCGGCTTGTCCGCTCAATGCCCCCATAATCCAAGGATAAGTTGTTGTCATATTATTCACACCGTTTTCCTCGAAAGGCATCGTATAAGGGATTCCCAATACGACATTATCTAACGCAGCCTCGCCTTCGCCCCCGATAGTAGTAGCAGAGACAAGGAAAGTATAAGAATCGAGTTTAGAAGAGGACGGAGTAGCCGTATAAGAAAGGGCTGTGGTAGTTCCCACTTCTCTATAACTCGTACCCACATACTCATAAATCTTATACGTAATATCAGATGGCTGGAAATAACCATTATGCACACCAACCGTAGGAACACTCCACGATAACTCGGCCTTCAAATTATCGGAAGAGGGTAAAGCTGTAAAGTTCGACACAATGCTTGGAACATCGATACCGCAATAACACTTTACCGTAGCTGTTCCTCCTTCACTAAACTCATTCTTGGCCACCACAGTATAAACGTTATTTCCCTGAACCGCATTCTCATCATTACAAGAAAGAACTTCGCCTGGTTGTTTACCCGTAAATTCAGCGACCACAAACCCGTCGACACGCTTCACGGTCACATCGACCGTACCAGTCAGCTCTTCACCGTTCAAGCTTTGAGTAGGCAACCGGAAACTCAGCGTTGCCGAAAGCCCCCCTTGTGCAGCGGGAGTAGCCTTTAATTCTGTAACAGCGGCCGGAGCTTTCATCAACGAACCGTTACGCACCTCTATATTTTTTATATTCAAGGTAAATTGATCTGGATCGGAAATTGCATGGAATCCGACATAATAACGGCCATGCTCTGTAACTTCAAAGGTAGCTGTAAAAGTTTGATATTCCTTGTTCGTCAAATCAAATGTCTGAGCCTTTTGTTGATCTTCCGGCTTATCCGATTTACCATAAGTCACTTCCAATTTCTCAGAACCCATTACACCGGCCTTAGCGTCAAACACGACCTCTATCATATGGGCGGTTCCCAATTCGATGGCCGGCGTTATGACATAATCATCGGCCGAATTCGAACAATAAGCATACTTCAACGAACCGTCGCTTATATCGTAGTACCAAGTATTATCATCGTTATTGTTATCCTTGATCGTAAACAAAGAAAACTCCTGTTGAGTCGGTGCTACCATATAAGGTAAAGAATAAATACCGCAGAATACCGTTTGTTCCACTTTTACACCGGCATTTTCTCCACTATAAGCTACAACACTATATGTGTTAAACCCAAAGTCCGAATGTTCGTCTTCATACGTTAATGTCGCTCCCAAAACCGGATTTTCAAACGTTTTGATTAACTTCCCATTACGCAAGATTTCAATTTTAGAAACAGACGAAAGAGGTTCTCCTTGATAATTTTCTTTCGGAACGACAAAACTCATTGTAGCTTTCTGTAATCCTGCTTGATCTGCCGTCACCACAAAATCGGTTACGCCCTTCGGAGCATAAATACTTCCGAATTCTTCCACACGAATATTATCTACATTAACTCCAAAACGATCGGCAACGCTTGTACAATGAATTGCAAAATTTCCTTGCCCGTTCGCTTCTGGCACGTAGGTAAGTACAATATGTCTCGGAGAAGACGCATCCGCCATAATTTCCGTCGGTTCCATAACAATCGTAGATAACGATTCTACGGAAGGCTCCGCTCCCACTTTAACACCAATAATTTCTGCATTATACCCCGAGCCTGAACAAATATCGAACGAAAGCTGATAAACATTATAAGCTTTAAAAGTCATTTTAGGCAATACCAAATAATCATCAGCAGCATTATCGGCAGAGAAAGTATAACCCGCACTAAATTGACCCGTATCGAATTGCCAAGTCACACCATCGCCATTATTATCGATTATGTTCAACAAATCGAATGACGATGCATCTTCGAAAGTTTGTTCATAAGGAAGCGAAACGGCTTTCCCAAAAACGACCGAATTACTCTCGACCGACCCACACTCTTCTCCGCCGAACTTCACGATTACAGTATACTTGTAAGACTTTAACTCATTCTCGGGAAGATTATCGATATAAGTTGTCTCTTTTATGTCGGTCGATAACGACTCTCCATTACGAAGAATGTCATACGAAACTTTTGTCAAGTTTACCCAACCTCCATTAATACCGGCTTCGGGTAATGTCCAAGAAAGGGTTACTTTCCCAGATTCTTCGGCAACAGCGGTCACTTCGGTTGGAATTTGGGGCATATCTTCTCCGGTAAAAGTTTTTATCGAAGCTGCAACCCCCTCTCCGCCACTATTCAAACAAATTACTTTCAATACATGTAATCCATTCGTTAATGCAAGAGATATAGAAAATTCCGCACCGGGACTTTGGTTTTCCTTTATCTGGACAGTATCGCCATCGACTACTATGGCGACATTTACCAATCCTTTCAGTTCATTACCACCGGCAGTCTTTGTAGGAAGATCGCACGAAATTCGGGCTGTCGTCGCACCCGGAGTCGCATAGGATATACTCAAATTTTCAGCAGCAGCCGGAGCAGAAGGATCAGAAAAAGGATCTGTCGTGTACAAGCCAATCCACTCCTCTCCATTGTCAAAAGTCAATTGCGTATAAAACTCTTTCGAGACCGGATCTATTACAATCAACTCGCTTTCACTCCAATTACAAGCAGCCCAATAGATTTTACGATCGAGAGGGCTCCAACAACACGATTGAGAATATTCAGGGAAAAAACCTGTACTCACTACTTTCTCCCCCTGTACGGCAGACTCTTTATCAAACTTATATACATCGCCATAATCATCGATTACATACATTTGCCCTTCTCCATCGATACACATTCCCCGATAAGAATTTTCCATTGGAGCGACAACTGTAAAATCCAATGTTTGGAGATCCAATTTACTCAACGTATAAGCCTCCCCGGCCTCATCATAATTAATTGAATAAACAACATCATTGACCGGATCATAGGTCATATTCACCGCAGCATTAGGATATTCCGCCTCTTTTTCTATAACTTGTTTATCACCTGTCACGACATCTACGACTACTAATTTTGCAGAATTGATACCCGACCAGTAAAACTCGTCAAAAACCGATAAATAGAATTTTCCATTAGCGTAAGTTCCACCTCCTTCGCCTTCACCATATTCCTCTACGTCATACAGCTTAGAATAATCTCCGGTATTAGGATTAATCGAGTAGATACCATAATCCCTCTCTTCATAACTATTAGTAGCTGCCAAAAAGCCGAACAAATTCGCCGGTGAATTTTGTGCATTAATTTTGGCAACACGAGTACGAGCCGGCAACTTAGAGATATTAATAATTCCCACTGGATTTCGAGACGAGCGCTTTCTATATTTACGAACCTGCGCTTTACCTGATTTAAGAGGTACACTCCGTTCTGTAAATTGATAATTTTCACGTTCTTTCGGAATAGATTCCGACCCTAAAACTTTGGAAGAAAAAACCATTATACACATAAGCACAACGATCCAACCTCCAAAAACCTTTAATTTAGTACTTGATAACTTCATAAAAACACTACTTAATTATATATTTTGATTCCAAAATAAACAGCTCTTACAAATGCTACACAATAAATGATTTGCCTATAAATAGTTCCACAAAATTTTATGCAAAATTAAATATAATATATATACTATATAATACCCACATTTAGGTATTATGT
>ENA-OPEA01001352-OPEA01001352.1-human-gut-metagenome-genome-assembly--contig:-NODE-1352-length-10755-cov-3.594766_pt1 | contig 10755 bp, 9 predicted proteins | sample MGYA00241623_ERZ501509 | MGnify/ENA primary metagenome ERZ501509 (study PRJEB25962, sample SAMEA2042571) | human gut metagenome | biome: human gut; feature: human-associated habitat; material: faeces... | reverse complement strand
ATTCAGGATAAATAATGTATTTTTGTCACATTCAAAACATGACATGAATAAGGGGTTGATGAATGGGAGGACTACTATGAAGCTGTTTGGCTTGTTCGGGCTTTTGATATTGTTGTATTGCGGGTGTGCTGACAGGCATCGCCATAAGCCTTTTTGTGAGCAGGAACTTGTCGATTCTCTCGAAGTCCGCGTTCAGGATTCTCTTTTCTCCAATGTACTTTATTCCCGTTCGCAGGTACGTGACGCGCTGGTGCAAGTGCAAGACTCACAAGTGTATTATCGTCTGCTCGCCCTTTATGGTAAAACCTTCTTTGTTTCTTCTGATTTTGACTCCATACTTTATTACAATCGACAGGTTAAGCAATTCTCCCGCAATGTTTCCGAGTGTCCTCGCTGGAACGATGTCCTGGCCGATGTTTATAATGTTGAAGGAAACGTTTGGATGCAGTTGAACCGTCCCGATTCTGCCATACTTGATTATCAAAAGGCGTATGCATATCGTCTGAAAGGAAAGCGCCTGCACCTTCTTCCCGACATTTGTATCAATATGGCTGACGCCTGCCTGCATCGCAGTGACTTGGCGCACACTGCCTCTTATTACCGCCGCGCCTTGTTTCTCTGCGATTCTCTGAGATTGTCCGAACATACGAAATTCCCTGTCTATTACGGTTTGGGACAAACTTATATGGACTTGCGCGACTTCGATTTGTCCAACCATTATTATGAACTGGCAGGAAAATTCTTTGACGAAATGAATGTGGGAGAACGTTGGACCTATCTCAACAATCGCGGAAATCATTATTATTACAGGAAGAATTATCAGGAAGCATTGAACTATATGCGCAGAGCCAATGCCTTAGTCTCCGCCCACCCCCAAATGGTGTTTGAACAGAACTTTATCAAAGTAAACCTGGGAGAATTATACTTGTTGACCAATAACTTGGATTCAGCACAGATATGCCTGGACGAGAGTTATCGTTTCTTTTCGGAAATTCAGCATAACTCGGCTGTATACTATATCGAAACTCAAATGATTGAACTGGCGTTACAGAAAGGAAATATGGCGCTGGCTCATAAAATGATAGAACGTACCGCTCCTGTGGGACATCTTGATGCCAATATGCTGACAATACGCAACCAATATCTCCAGCATTACTTCGAGCGTGCCGGCGACTACCGCCGTGCTTATGAATATTTGAAGCGTGACTGTCGTCTGGATGATTCTATCCGTAGCGAACGGGTACAGACACGTGTCGCAGAACTGGATATGCGCTATCGTCAGGACACTATTGTATTGCGGAAAGAAATGCAGATTCAACGGCAGGCAGGTGAAGTGAAAGCTTTGAAGTTGAGCGTTTATATATGGGTACTTGTTTGTGTGCTGCTAGTTGCAGGAACAGGCGGTATCATCTGGTATATGCGGAAGAAAAGAGAATTTCTTCGTGAACGCTTTTTCCGGCAAATCAACCGTGTCCGCATGGAGAACCTGCGGAGCCGGATTTCCCCCCATTTCACTTTCAATGTATTGGGACGTGAGATTAATCAGTTCACGGGGTCGGAAGATGTGAAGAATAACCTGTTGGAGCTGGTTAAATATCTCCGACGCAGTCTTGAACTGACGGAAAAACTAAGTGTTTCCTTACAAGACGAGCTGGATTTTGTACGTTCGTATATTAATCTCGAAAGAGGACGCGTCGGCGAAGATTTTACGGCAACGGTTACAGTGGAAGAAGGACTGGATGCAAGTCGTGTGATGATTCCTTCGATGATTATACAAATCCCGGTTGAGAATGCAATCAAGCATGGACTGGTTGGGAAAGATGGTGAAAAGGAGTTGACGATACATGTCTCTCATGAAAAGAATGGTATCTGTATTACGATTTGTGATAACGGCCGCGGGTATCTTCCGCACGTAACTTCGGCAACACGGGGAACGGGTACCGGACTGAAGGTGTTGTATCAGACCATTCAACTGCTGAATACGAAAAACAAGAGTGACAAAATACGTTTTGAAATAACCAATAGAAACAGTGGACAGACCGGTACATTAGTTTCGGTATATATCCCGTTTCGTTTTTCTTATGATTTATGATGGATACAGAAGAAAAGTACAAAGTGGTCATCATTGATGACGAACGTTCTGCAAGTGACGCTTTGCGCCGTGAACTGGAGCCTTATCGTGAATTTGAGATAAAGGGAATTGCAAGCAGTGGTGCAAAAGGGAAAAAGATGATTATGGAGTTGCATCCGGATTTACTCTTTCTTGATGTGGAGCTTCCGGATATATTGGGGCTTAATTTGCTAAGTGAGATAAAGGATGATGTATTGTGGGATATGAAGGTTGTGTTCTATACGTCCTATGATAAATATCTGCTTCAGGCTTTGCGTGAGTCGGCTTTTGATTTCTTGTTGAAACCTTTTAGCGCGGAAGACTTGAAAGTTGTCATAGACCGTTATCGGAAAGCGGTGCGTTCTGCTGTAGTGGTGCCTCCCTCTTTTGCTTCTTCTATTATAGCTCTGATGCCGCAACAGGGAATGTTTATGATTAGCACGGTGACAGGATTCAAGCTCTTACGGCTGGAAGAAATCGGATTTTTTGAATATTTGAAAGATAAACGTCAATGGCAGGTGGTTCTGTTTAATCAAACCCGGTTGAACCTGAAACGGAACACGAAAGCGGAGGATATCGTCAGTTATTCGCAGGCTTTCGTACAAATCAGTCAATCGGCCATTGTGAATGTAAATTATCTGGCTATGATCGATGGAAAGTGTTGCCAACTTTATCCGCCTTTCCACGATAAAGGTGATCTGGTCATTTCCAGAAGCTATCTGAAAGAATTGCAGGAACGGTTTTATGTCTTGTGATACAGCCTACGGTTATATAAAGTGAAAACGCCTCTTCTTCATCAGGAGCGGCGTTCTCTTTTGTTAGAATATTAGAATGAGAGAGAGTTTTTGTTACATATTTGTATTATCCATTGTTACAGTCATCTCGGGTACCAGTACATAAGTACGCTTTTTAGCGTTCCATTTATAGTAATTGGTAGTGACGGTCTTGCCTTCATAAATATAGTTGATACGCAAATTCTTTACCCATTCGTCCTTGTTGCTGTCCCATTTGAGGGCTTCGCTTTCGGTCATGCGTTTATTGTCGTCGTACTTATAATTGTACTTCATATAGTTGGCAAGTGTATTTCCGTCCATTTTGTAAACGGTCTGGCCTACTGTCATGCCATTTTCTTCTATCGGATTGTAAATCAACTGACCGTCGTTGTTACGTGCGGAAGCGGTGAAAGATGCAATAAGAAGAGCAGCGGATAAAACGAACATTTTTAAGGATACTTTTGCTTTCATGGCTATTTTAGTTTTAAGTTATACTTTCATTTGTCTACTGATGTATCAGTTTTACGCTGCAAACTTACATATTAATTTGATATTTATGCATTTTAGGGAGTGAAATATTATCAAATTGTCAAGCATGGGTGCTGGTAGTAGTTTGCTTTTTGCCAAGATTAGTGACAAAAAAATATCCGGCAGTCAATCTGCCGGATATAGAACGAATCACTTCGTTTAAAAAGAAATCTTTTTTCTAGCTTTCGGATAGCGAGTTAAATAATGTTAGTGAGCTTCGAGCCAGTTCTTGCCCCACCCGCAATCAGCTTTCAGAGGTACATGCATACGGTATGCGTGTTCCATTTCTTCGATAACAATTTCTTCTACACGTTCTTTTTCTTCAACGGGAACACTGAAGTTCAATTCGTCATGTACTTGCAGGATCATTTTGGCTTGTATTCCTTCCGTTTGGAAACGTTGATAGATACGTGCCATAGCCACCTTGATAATATCTGCCGCACTTCCCTGGATAGGTGCGTTAATGGCATTCCGTTCCGCATATCCGCGTACAACGGCGTTTCGTGAGTTGATGTCCGGCAAGAAGCGTTTCCGGTGGAAAATAGTCTCCACATAGCCTTTTTCTTGTGCAACCTGGATACTTTTATCCATATAAGCCTTCACTCCCGGATAGGTTTCGAAATAGCCGTCGATAAGTTCTTTGGCTTCTTTCCGCTCTACGTTCATCCGTTCGGCGAGGCCGAATACGGATATACCATAGATAATGCCGAAATTGGCAGTTTTGGCTTTGCGACGCATATCAGAGCCTACATCTTGCAAGTCAATCTTATAAATCTTTGCGGCGGTGGCAGCGTGGATGTCATGGTTGCTGAGGAAAGCGTCGATCATGTTCTTATCCTCGCTCAGATGCGCCATGATGCGCAATTCAATCTGTGAGTAGTCCGCAGAGAAGAAAAGGCAGCCTTCATCGGGGATGAATGCTTTGCGGATTTCTTTTCCGTTCTCGTCGCGGATCGGGATATTTTGTAGGTTCGGATTGCTTGAACTAAGACGTCCCGTGGCGGTAACGGTTTGGTTGAAAGAAGTATGTACCCGTCCTGTACGCGGATTGATGAGTTGGGGGAGTGCATCGATGTATGTTCCCAATAACTTTTTCAGTCCCCGGTGTTCTAATATCTTTTCTACCACAGGATGTTTGTGGCGAAGGCTTTCGAGCACCTCTTCCGAAGTGACGTATTGCCCGGTTTTAGTCTTTTTTGCCTTCTCTACAATTCTTAATTTATCAAACAGCACCTCACCGACTTGCTTCGGTGAAGCAATATTGAACGTTTCACCTGCCAGCTCGTAAATTTCCTTTTCGATATTCTCCATTTGTGCCGTAAAGTGGGCGGAAGATTGTTTCAGCGCTTCCGTATCCAGCAGCACACCGTTGCGTTCGATATTAACCAGTACCGGAACAAGCGGCATTTCTATATCATAGAACAGCCGCTCGGCGTCATTCTCCTTTAATTCCTTTTCCAGAACGTTTTTCAGTTTCAGGGTTACGTCCGCATCTTCGCAGGCGTAACGATAAACGTCTTTCGGGGCGAGGTCGCGCATATTTTTCTGGTTCTTCCCTTTCGGGCCAATCAGTTCATCAATATGGATTGTCTGATAACGTAGATAGATTTCGGCAAGATAATCCATTCCGTGACGGAGTTCAGGTTGAAGAACATAATGGGCGATCATTGTATCGAACAACGGGCCTTTTACTTGCACTCCATAATTTTGGAGAACGATCATATCATACTTGATATTCTGTCCGACCTTCAATGAGTTTTCATTTTCAAATACCGGGCGGAACTCATTGACGATTTTTAACGCTTCTTCCTGATCGGCGGGGACCGGGACATAAAAAGCTTCATTTTCGGCAATGGAAAAACTCATTCCGACCAATTCGGCGTCCATTGGTTCGGTTCCGGTAGTTTCCGTATCTAGCGAAAGAATTTTTGATGTAAGTAACTTTTGAATAATTTCTTCTCTTTTCTCTTCTGTATCAATAAGTTGGTAGTCACAATTGAGCGTTTCTAACGTCGCTAGATTTGAATTTTTAGCTTCGCCCGGCTCGTTGCCCGTAAAATTCGCAAATAAATCGCCTTGCACGGCTCCGCCTTCCTCGGGAAAAAGTGGGAGAGGGGCGAGGTTACTTTTTTCTGCTGCCGTTTTGTTTCCGGTTGGAGTTGTTATTCCGTTTCCGGCATTCTCTTTTTTCAGAACGCGATCGATCAGTGTCCGGAATTCCAGTTCCTCGAAAATCTGTCGGAGCGAATCTTCGTCTGCCTGCTCACGAACGAGCGAATCCATATCGAGTTGGATAGGCACGTCGATTTTGATAGTCGCGAGGAATTTTGAGAAAGTAATCATTTCCCGGTTCGTTTCCACTTTTGTTTTCAGTGCTCCCTTGAGTTGGTCGGTATGTTCCAGAAGATTCTCAATGCTTCCGAATTCGGCTATCAGTTTTTGAGCTGTCTTTTCTCCTACTCCGGGGCAGCCGGGGATATTGTCCGAAGAATCTCCCATTAGGCCGAGCATATCGATGACTTGTGCCGGTGACTGAATATCGAATTTGGCTTTCACCTCATCGACACCCATTACTTCAAAACCTCCCGTATGTTTGGGGCGGTACATGAATACCTTGTCGCTTACTAATTGTCCGTAATCTTTGTCCGGGGTCATCATATAAGTAATAATCCCTTGGCGTCCGGCTTCGGTAGCGAGTGTTCCTATCACGTCGTCAGCCTCGTAGCCTGCCACTTCCAGAATAGGGATACGGTAGGCACGGATGATTTCTTTTATAATAGGTACGGAAAGACGGATTGCTTCCGGAGTTTCTTCACGCTGTGCTTTATATTGTTCGAAAGCCTCGTGGCGGAAGGTAGGGCCGGCCGGGTCGAAAGCCACTCCTATATGAGTGGGATTCTCCTTCTTCAATACTTCTTCGAGGGTATTGACAAACCCTAGAATAGCTGAAGTGTTGAATCCTTTTGAGTTGATTCGGGGATTCTTAATAAAGGCATAATAAGCCCGGTATATCAGTGCATAAGCGTCTAAAAGAAATAATTTATTGTCTGACTCCATAGATTTTATTAATTTTTCATGGTAAAAGTACAAAAAAATACCGTATTAAGCGTTTTATTATTACTTTTGTGCTCAAATAGTGTTGTGAATGGATAGTATCTCTCTTATCAAAACCCCGATAGAAGCGGAACTGGAGGATTTTAAAGCTCTTTTTGACACCCCTCTTTCCGATTCGAATGCATTGCTCGACAGCGTAATAACTCATATACGCAAGAGGAATGGCAAGATGATGCGTCCTATTCTTGTCTTATTGGTAGCACGCCTTTATGGGGCTGTGACTCCTGCCACCCTTCATGCGGCAGTTTCTTTGGAATTGCTTCATACAGCCAGTTTGGTGCACGACGATGTAGTTGATGAAAGTACCGAGCGTCGCGGCCAGCTTTCGGTAAATGCTGTATTTAATAATAAGGTATCTGTACTGGCGGGTGATTATCTGCTGGCTACAAGCCTTGTGCACGCGGAGCAGACTAATAATTATGAGATTATCCGTCTGGTATCTTCGCTGGGGCAGAAACTTGCTGAAGGAGAGTTGCTTCAACTTTCGAATGTAAGTAATCATAGCTTTTCGGAGACAGTTTATTTCGATGTGATTCGTAAGAAAACTGCGGCCCTATTCGCTGCCTGTACGGCGGCGGCGGCTTACTCGGGAGGGGTGAGTGAGGAAGAAGTGAAATTAGCCCGCTTGTTGGGTGAATATATCGGTATCTGTTTTCAGATTAAGGATGATATTTTCGACTATTTCGACAGCAAGGAAATCGGTAAGCCGACAGGGAACGATATGCTTGAAGGCAAACTGACACTCCCTGTCTTGTATGCACTTAATAGAGCGAATGACAATCAGGCTACTGAAATTGCTCTCAAAGTGAAAGAGGGTACGGCTACTCTCGATGAAATAGCTCGTCTGATCGCATTTACCAAGGAAAACGGTGGTATTGAATATGCTGTCCGGACGATGAACGCATATAAGCAAAAAGCCTTTGGGCTGTTGGCCTCTTTGCCGGATTCTGCTATCTGCGTGGCTCTCCGGTCTTATCTGGATTACGTTGTAGATCGCGAAAAATAGCGGTTATCGATGTTTGTTCAAAAGTAAATAGCACGATAATAAATGGTCCCAATCTTCTATTTTCTCTGATTGCATTGCTCGCCCGAGGAGGAAACTCTTGTCTATTTCTTCCGGCGAACGGAGTATTTCGGAGCATAGTATTCCTGCCTGCTCAATATGTTCCCATGCTTGTCCTTTGGTGATATATCCGATTTCATAAGCTGCACGTGCCAGGTTGACCAATATCCCCATATCCCATGCGTCAATTCCTCTTTCCAAGTCATTTATCCATATAATCGGGTCTCTTCTTTCCTCTGTATATTTTACGAATCTGTATAAATTGTTTCCCTGCCGGACGAAACGTTCCACTCCGAAAAAGCGTTTATGTATGATTGTTTCAAATTCGTTGATATTGTCTGACGAGAGCAGGTAGGGGAGCATGATCTGATAGGGAACCCTGTCTCCTTCATTAGTCAGGAATTGTAATAGTCCGTTGGTTGATTCGGTGTCAACGCAGTGAAATTCTTCAGACAGCAGTCGGGTTAACTTTTGCGGGTGAACTCCTGTTTCTATTGAGTTGAGATAAAAACCTTTTAACGCAGCTTCCATATAGCCAATGCGCAACCCTAGCTTTCTTTTCGTCCCGAGGACTAGATTTAGCGGATTGCGGTTTATTCTTAAGGCTTGAATATGTGCTTCCATTTTTATACTCTTATGATTAAAGTTCACTGAAAAAGCGTGGGGACTGTTGCTATATATTTTCCTGAGGCTTCGGCAAGCCGTTATGAATTATACACAAGCAACAGTCCCACGCTCCGTTCGCTATATAACAACAGTATATACATGAAAGTGCGTGAGACCCGTTTGCTTATTACCATTCATAACTTTGAATTTTGCCGAATTCCAGGAATTTGGTAATAAATGAAACGTTCTCTGGTTCAATTATTTAGCTAGATATCCACAGCCAAATCTGAGACAAAGATAATGATTTTTGCGGATTGCTTGATAACTATCTTTAGTTTTTCTTAAATAAAAAATACCGCATCGGTTCTCGTTTTGCGGAGAGCCGTGCGGTAAGGCATATTTGATTGCTTATGTAGCCTTTCCTAGAAGAATTTTATTTCTTCTCCCTTGATATCAGAGAGTAGGAGATTTGCCAGGCGGCTTGTTCCCAAGCGGAATAACCGGTTGTCCAGCCATTCTTCACCCAATACTTCTTTCACAATAGTGTAATAAATAATTGCGTCATTGACTGTATTGATTCCTCCTGCCGGTTTGAAGCCAATCTTGTTTCCTGTCTTCTGATAGTATTCCTTGATAGCTTCACACATCACATAAGCAGCTTCCGGAGTAGCTGCAGGCTGCTGTTTTCCGGTCGATGTTTTGATGAAATCCGCACCTGAATACATGGATAGGATAGAGGCTTTTTTGATGTTGGAAGCGCTCTTTAGTGCACCCGTTTCGAGGATTACCTTGAGGTGGCGTTCCTTACAGACTTCCTTCAACTCCTGTATTTCCTCACACATTGCTTCGTAGTCGCCACTCAGGAACTTGCCTATGGAGATTACAATATCTATTTCGTCTGCGCCGTCTGCAATGGCCAGTGCAGTTTCCGCTACTTTTACTTCGGTAAATGTTTGAGAAGAAGGGAATCCTCCTGATACACAGGCGATATTCACTCCGTCTACCTCCAGCGTATTCTTGACGATAGCTGCAAAGTTGGGATACACGCAGATCGCAGCTACATTTTTCAAGTCAGGAAATTCATCATCGAACTGGTTTACTTTTTCAGTAAATCGCATAACGCTTTCATCGCTATCCGTACTGTTCAGTGTAGTCAGGTCAATGCACGTGAACAGGAATTTCTTGACTTCTTCCGTGTTGTTCTCCGGCACTTTCTTTTCAATCAGGTCAGCTACGCGAGCCTGAATATCTGCATCGCTCAGATGTGTATTATACTTCGCCAGAGCGGCATCGTACTTGTTGGACAGTGAATTATTCTCCTCCATGATCGTTCAGTTTTGGGTTATTGATATGTCTTTTGCTATCTCGTTTCGTTTTCTTTTCCATACTCTTTTGAAGGGCGGCAGTGACGTCTACGCCTGTCTGGTTGGCGATGCATAGGAGCACCCACAGAACGTCTGCTATTTCTTCTTCGATATTGTCTTTCTCACCTTCTTTGAAGGATTGGTCACCGTATTTGCGGGCCATGACGCGGGCCAGTTCCCCGACTTCTTCCGTCAGTACTGCCATATTGGTCAATTCGCTGAAATAGCGGACGCCGTATGTCTTTACCCATTGGTCTACCTGTTTTTGAGCTTCTTCCAGGGTCATAGTTCTTTTATTATAAGTTGTTTACGTTATTCTTTGTTTTTCGTATCCATGCATATAGTAACAGGTCCGTCGTTCAAAAGTTCAACTTTCATGTCTGCACCGAAGGTACCCGTACCGATTTCTTTGCCCAATGCGGCAGTCAAATCTTTGCAGAACTTCTCATAGAGTGGGACCGATATTTCCGGCTTTGCAGCTTTGATATAAGAAGGACGGTTCCCTTTTTTGGTGGAAGCATGTAAAGTGAACTGGCTGATAACCAGAATTTCTCCTCCGTCTTCCAGTATGGATTTGTTCATTACGCCATTCTCATCGTCGAAAATGCGCAGATTTACTATCTTCTTGCAGAGCCAGTCAATGTCTTCCTGCCCATCGGCTTCCTCAATGCCGACTAATATCAGCATTCCTTTTCTGATAGCTGATTTGCAGTGTCCCTCAATGGTCACTGATGCATGGCTTACCCGTTGTATAACTATTCGCATTGCTATTTATTCTATTTCGTGATTATGAAAGGCAAATTTACGAATTTCGAAAGAGAAAACGATGTATTGGGAGGAAAATATTATCGAAGAAGAACGTGTTACTGCCTCTTGAAACCTTCTAATTTTAGCCTCTGTTATTCATTATTCAATCCTTCCTTCACCGTCTTGGCCTTCGCTTCCCCAATAATAGCGCTGATGTCCTCTAGCGACGCCTCTTTTATCCGCTTTACACTCTTAAATTCTTTCAAAAGAGCTGTTTTAGTCTTTTCCCCGATGCCTTTGATGCTATCCAATGCAGATGCAACCTGTCTTTTGCTACGTTTGTCGCGATGAAAACTAATCGCAAAGCGGTGTACTTCATCCTGTATTTGTGTCAGCAACCGGAACAGGGGAGTGTGTTGTTTGATCCCGATAGTTTGCGGAGGAAACCCG
>ENA-OPEA01001350-OPEA01001350.1-human-gut-metagenome-genome-assembly--contig:-NODE-1350-length-10764-cov-2.710244_pt1 | contig 10764 bp, 8 predicted proteins | sample MGYA00241623_ERZ501509 | MGnify/ENA primary metagenome ERZ501509 (study PRJEB25962, sample SAMEA2042571) | human gut metagenome | biome: human gut; feature: human-associated habitat; material: faeces... | reverse complement strand
TGGATACGGAACAGAAGAGACTTCTGATTGAAGATCTTTTTGCAACATTACAGGCATCCGGTTACGAGAATCTGAGTGAAGTACAGTCCGGAGGACTGAAAAGTCTGGCTGCGATGGTGAAACGTGTGGAAAAATTTGCTCCGGAATCCCGCGGAATGATGATGGAACTTCTGACAGCAATCTGCGGAGGCTGGCTTGAACAGCTCCAGGCAGATGCGAAAGACAAACTATCCGTACTTCCGTTAAGCTTTTCTGATAAAATCCTTGAAAAATTCTAAATTTTTGGTACTATATAATAGGAAATGATACCAGTAAATACTGCTGTAAAATGCAGAAAAAGTATACAGTAAAAGGAGAACATTATGAGTAAGAAACCAACCGTATTAATGATCCTGGATGGTTATGGTCTGAACGACAAACATGAGGGAAATGCAATCTACGAAGCAAAAACTCCTGTTATGGATAAATTAATGGCAGAATATCCATTTGTAAAAGGAAACGCCAGTGGACTGGCAGTAGGTCTTCCGGATGGACAGATGGGTAACTCCGAGGTAGGACATATGAATATGGGAGCAGGCCGTATCGTATATCAGGAGCTTACCAGAATCACAAAAGAAATCAACGATGGAGATTTCTTCAAGAATGAAGCACTTCTTGCAGCAATGAAAAATGCAAAAGAAAATGATTCTGCTATTCATTTTATGGGACTTCTTTCTGATGGTGGTGTACACAGCCACAATACACATCTCTATGCACTGCTTGAGATGGCTAAGAGAGAAGGACTTGAGAAAGTTTATGTACACTGCTTCCTTGACGGACGTGATACACCGCCGGCATCAGGAAAAGAATTCATCGAACAGCTGGAAGCCAAGATGAAAGAAATCGGTGTTGGACAGATCGGAGTTGTTTCCGGACGTTACTATGCAATGGACAGAGATAACCGCTGGGATCGTGTAGAGCTTGCATACAAAGCCCTGACAGAAGGCGAAGGTGTCAAAGGTACAGACGCTGCAGCAGCAGTTCAGGCTTCCTATGATAATGATAAGACAGATGAATTCGTCCTTCCGACAGTTATTGAGAAAGACGGACAGCCGGTTGCAAAGATCCAGGACAAAGATTCTGTAGTATTCTTTAACTTCCGTCCAGACCGTGCACGTGAGATCACAAGGGCATTCTGTGATGATGAATTCAAAGGCTTCGAAAGAGCTAAGAAACTGGATCTTACTTATGTCTGCTTTACAGATTATGATGAAACAATTCAGAACAAACAGGTTGCGTTCCACAAAGTACTTCTTAAGAATACATTTGGTGAATATCTTGCGGCTCATGATATGACACAGGTTCGTATTGCTGAGACAGAGAAATATGCACATGTTACTTTCTTCTTTAACGGTGGAGTAGAAGAACCAAACAAAGGAGAAGACAGAATCCTCGTTAAATCTCCGAAGGTTGCAACTTATGACCTTCAGCCGGAGATGAGCGCACCGGAAGTTTGTGACAAGCTGGTGGATGCAATCAAATCTGATAAATATGATGTGATCATTATCAATTTTGCAAACCCGGATATGGTAGGTCATACTGGTGTACAGGCAGCAGCTGTCAAAGCAATCGAAACAGTTGATGGATGTGTGGGAAGAGCAGTAGAAGCTCTCAAAGAAGTTGACGGACAGATGTTTATCTGTGCTGACCACGGAAATGCAGAGCAGCTGATTGATTATGAGACAGGAGAGCCATGGACTGCTCATACAACGAATCCGGTTCCGTTCATTCTTGTAAATGCTGATCCGAAATACACTCTGAGAGAGAACGGATGCCTCGCAGATATCATCCCGACTCTGATTCAGCTGATGGGAATAGAACAGCCTGCAGAAATGACGGGAGAAAGTCTTCTGGTTGAGAAATAATCACAATATCTAAAATAAACAGAACTTTGAACAAACCTCTGAGTCTTAAGATTCAGAGGTTTGTTACTATAATGCTCCAACCCTCGGAAAAAGAATATAAAAAAGCAATAAATTAAGGTGCAAAAATACAGAAGTATGTTATAATGGAAACGTTACAGGAAAAAACAGGATAAATAGATGGTTGTATTCAATTGTTTATATTCAGGGAGTATATTAAATGAGCAACAAAGAAATGAAGGACGGACTTCAGGAAGACACTTCTGGAGTGTCGGATGAGAATACAGGCATTGAAGAAGAAATCAATGCAACCATGGATAAAATCATAGCTCCACCGGAAACGGACGAAGATGAGATGGATGACCTTGGAGATTATGATGATTCTGCAGAGGAAGAACCAGATCCACAGCCGGTAAGACATCATCGCAAATCTGCCAGACCAGGTCCGGTTGTATATGTTCCGGTAGATGATATGGAAATGCCGGATCAGACAACTTCCAGAAAGAAAAAATCCAAAAAAACAAATACGCAAAAGAACAGATCAGCAAAACCAGAGTATCAGAATCCTAAACCTGTGAAGAAACACAAAGGGGCGCGGATTTTTGGCCTTATTATGTTGATGATCGTAGTTCTTGGCGGGTGTGCTTATGCGGCTGTAAGTTATTATTTTGCGGACAGATTTTTTGAAGGTACGTGGATCAATGGTGTGAACTGTTCTCAGATGACGGCAGCAGAGGTAGAAAATCTTTTCAAACAAAAGTTTGAGAATTATACCATTGAAGTTTCAGCCAGAGATCAGGCACCACAGACGATTTCCGGAGCGGATATCAGCTATCAGTATCTTTCTACAGGAGAGGTTCTGAAGCTTCTGAAACAGCAGAAGCCATATGAATGGATCAAAGGACTCTATGAACAGAAAAGTTATACTGTATCCGAGAATACAGGGTATAACAGAACACAGTTGCAAGAACAGCTTAAGACTCTCAGCTGTGCCCAGGCAGAGAATCAGACAGAACCGGAAAATGCATATGTTGCATATCAGAACGGACAGTTTGTGATCGTACCGGAAACCGTGGGAAGTAAACTGAATATCAAAGAAGCATATAAAGTACTGAATGCTGCTGTAGATGCAGGACAGACTTCGGTAAATTTCAGTGATACACCGGAGGCATATGTGAATGCAGAGGTTACACAGGATGATCCGGCACTGCAGTCTGCACTGGAAGCATGCAACAATTATACAAAAGCAAGTATTACCTATACATTTGGCAGTCAGACAACAACTCTGAATGGTGACACGATCAAAGACTGGCTGCAGTTTGATGAGAAAGGTCAGCTGATCTGGGACGATAATTCCTTCCAGCAGCATGTTGCAGATTATGTTGCACAGCTTGCAGCTACTTATGATACGGTCGGTACGGAGCGTGAGTTCCAGACCACAAGTGGCAGAACCGTTTACGTTTCCAGTTCTGTATATGGCTGGAAAATCGATCAGGCTGCCGAGGCTGCTCAGCTGAGTCAGGAAATTCAGTCTGGTACACAGACGACCAGGGAACCTGTTTATTCACAGACGGCCAATTCTTACGGAGTGAATGATCTGGGTGACACTTATATAGAAGTAGATTTAAGTGAACAGCATATGTATTATTATCAAAATGGTTCCGATATCTTTGAGTCAGATTTTGTATCTGGAAACATGAGTTATGCTGATCGTCAGACACATGCAGGTATCTTTACACTGTACTATAAGAAAAGTCCGGATGTACTGAGAGGAACCATGAAAGCAGACGGAACTTATGAATATGAATCAGAGGTACAGTACTGGATGCCATTTGATGGAGGTATTGGATTCCACGATGCGTCATGGAGAGATGAATTCGGCGGTGATATTTATCTTACAGACGGATCTCACGGATGTATCAATCTTCCACCGGATAATGCAGCAGTTCTGTATGATATCATACAGTATGGTGTGCCAATCGTATGCTTTTACTAATATATAATTACAGGAGATAAAAAATGGACAGATCATTTGATTTTATCCTTGCGGGAATAGCATTGATCGTTGGAATCATGCTTCTGACAGGACATGGTGATATTTTTCTGAAGGGTGGAAACACAAAACTTCGCAAAGAAAAGTATGATGAGAAAAAAATGACTAAGGGATCCGGAGTGACATTGATTCTGTTTGGTATCGTGACATTTATAGATTCTTACACAACAAGTCTTACTGCAAAGTTTATTTATATTCTTGCAATTCTTGCGATTCTTGTAGGATTTGTGGTATACCTGAAAAAGAAATGCATCAAGAAATAAATACAAAGATAAAACAAGGCATGGGAGATAAAAATCTTCCGTGCCTGTTTTGTTTGAGAGAATTTATAAAGAAATATTGACAAGATCCATTGGTTTGCAGATGCGTGCATCCGGTTTTGGAACTTCTCCGAATCCGTATTCAGCGAAGATAAAAGGAACATTTGCTTTCTGGCATGCCTGGTAATCGCCAAACGTATCACCGACATACACGGGGGATTTCAGATCATATGTGTCTGCAAGTTTACGGATATTGGAGCCTTTGTCCAGACCGGTATCTCCATTACAAAGATGACCTTTGAAATATTTTTCAAGACCTGATGTCTGAAGAAAAACTTCAATATAGCCACTCTGACTGTTACTGACAATATAGAGTGGATATTTCTTATACATGATCTGCAGCATTTTTTCAAGATCCTCATAAAGTGGGGCACATTTTTTTAAGAGAGCTTCATGTTCGGCCTGGCAGCATCCATCAATAAGGCGAAGCTGTTCTGCTTCTGAACAGTCAGGGAAAATCTGGCGTGCGATATCAGACAGAGTCTGTCCAAAAAGTGTCATCAGACGGGCTGATGTCAGGGTAATATCCATATGTTCTTTTTCCTGCAGATATGCGGTCCAGGACTGAGCAACACTTTCTGTTGAATCCCACAGAGTTCCATCAACATCAAAAATAATACTGTCCATAATAGGGTCCTTTCGTATCAAAAATAATATTAATTTTAGTAATGGGAGATAATTGTTTACAGGTATAATCCCAAGTAATAACATTCTATCCGGTAAAATAAAAAAAATCAACTGGCATTTGGCTGAAATTATGTTATACTAAAACATACTGAGGGTAAAAGATGAAAAATGATCAGATAAAAGACAGAAGCATGCTGAATGAAATCGTACAACCTCTTACAGACTGGTACAGACAGAATAAACGGATTCTTCCCTGGAGAGATCAGAACAATGCCTACTATACGTGGGTATCGGAGATTATGCTTCAGCAGACAAGGGTTGAGGCCGTGAAGCCTTATTTTCAGCGTTTTATCGGAGAGCTTCCAGATGTCCAGGCTTTGGCAGAATGCCCGGAAGAGAAGCTGATGAAGCTCTGGGAAGGTCTGGGATATTATAATCGCGTCCGCAATATGCAGACGGCAGCCAGGACGGTAGTTTGTGAATACGAGGGAGTACTTCCGGCTTCTTACGAAGAACTGCTGAGTCTGAAAGGAATCGGGAATTACACAGCAGGTGCGATCGCATCCATTGCTTATCAGATTCCGGTACCGGCAGTAGATGGAAATGTTCTTCGTGTGATATCCAGAATTACAGAGGACAGACAGGATATTATGAAACAGTCAGTACGCCGGCAGATTGAAGAAAACCTTTTGGGGATAATGCCGGAAGAGACACCAGGAGATTTTAATCAGGCACTGATGGAACTTGGGGCAGTGGTTTGTGTACCGAATGGATCAGCACGCTGTGAAGCATGTCCGGTGTCGGAGTACTGTCTTGCATACAGACACGGGACAGTAGAGGAGCTGCCGGTCAAAGCACCGAAGAAGGAGCGTATTCTGCAAAACAGGACAGTGCTTGTGATTCAGGACGGAGAGAAAACTGCTATACAGAAACGACCGGAAAAAGGTCTTCTTGCCGGATTATATGAGCTTCCGAATCTCCTGGGCCATCTTACACGGGAGGAAGTGCTGGATAAGGTAAAAAATATGCAGCTGGAACCGCTCTATATTGAGAAACTTCCGGATGCAAAGCATATTTTTTCGCATATTGAATGGAGGATGACCGGATATCTGATTCGGGTGGCAGCGCTGGACACAGACAGAGGATTGCCATTTATTTTTGCTGAGAAAAAACAGTCTGAAAAGCAGTACGCGATTCCGTCTGCATTCAGAGCTTATGTAAAATACATGAAGGAGGAATCTGGAAAATGAAATTGTTGAGTATAGCAATTCCGTGTTATAATTCAGAAGCATATATGGAGAAATGTATCGAATCTTTGTTAAAAGGTGGAGAAGAAGTGGAGATCCTTGTGGTCAATGATGGTTCTTCTGACCGAACTGCTGAGATTGCAGATGCTTATGCCGAAAAATATCCGACGATCATAAAAGCTATTCATCAGGAAAACGGTGGTCATGGTGAAGCAGTAAATGCCGGAATCCGTAATGCGACAGGCCTTTATTTCAAAGTTGTTGACAGTGATGACTGGGTAAATGAAGAGGCATATAAACAAATCTTAAAAACACTTGAAGAACTGACAAGAGGACCAAAAACACTGGATATGCTGATCAGCAATTTTGTATATGAAAAACAGGGTGCTTCCAGAAAAAAAGTCATGCAGTACAGACGTTGTCTTCCGGTGAATGAAATTTTCGGATGGGACAGTGTGCATATGTCAAAAGGCAAATATCTGTTGATGCATTCTATTATTTATCGTACAAAACTGCTTCACGAATGTGGATTGGAACTGCCGAAGCATACATTCTATGTGGATAACCTGTTTGCATTTGAGCCGCTTCCGTTTGTGAAGAACATGTACTATCTGGATGTCAATTTTTATCGTTATTTTATCGGAAGAGATGATCAGTCTGTCAATGAAAAGGTGATGATTAAGAGAATTGACCAGCAGATCCGTGTCAATAAATTGATGGCGGACGCATTCCATAATTGTCAGTTTGACAGTAAACATCTTAAGAAATATATGCTCAGCTATCTGGATATCATTACGACCGTGTCCTCGATCATGCTGGTACGTGCAGGTACTCAGGAAGCACTGGATAAGAAAAAAGAAATGCTGGAGTATATTCGTGAACAGGATCTCTGGCTGTATCATAAACTGCGTTACAGTATTCTGGGACGTGCAGCCAATCTTCCGGGCAGAGGTGGACGCAAAATGTTTGTAGCTGCTTACAAAGTATGTCAGAAATTCTATGGATTCAACTAAAAAACTTCCCCTTTATGGGGAAGTTTTTTGCGTTGCAGAAATTACTTCTATGAGATCATATTGATTTGTTTCGGTTCCATACATACAGAAAAATCATGCAAAAGGCCAGCGGATTCTCCGTCTTTATGTACGGCCAGTCTGGCTTCACTGTGGATATCAATTTTTTTACAGCGAAAAATGTGGATACCATTGAAATGTGTATGTTTTCCGAAGAAAGCAGTAGGAAGACAACATATTACTTTGGGTTTGCTCAAACTGTCTACAACGATCACATCCAGATAGCCGTCGGAAGGACTGGCATCGGGACAGAATTTGAATCCACCGCCTTCGTATTTCTGATTCATGATGGCAGTAAAATATACTTTGGAAAACTCTTCTTTTTTATTGTCATCCATGAGCAGTGTCATAGAAGATGGCTTCAGGAAAAGCAACTGTTTCAATGCGACAAAGAGATAGACCAGTTTGCCGAGGCCGATTTTGTTCAGGACTTTTTTCATAGGAGTGACGCCAACTTCATGGCATACCGCTGCGTCAAAACCGATTCCACAGCTGATCGCGAAACGACTGCTGCTGGAACCACAGGAAATATGAGGAACGTCCATCAGATGTGGACGTTTATCGGAAAGAATCAGTTCGAGTGCCTTCATAGGATCCTGTGGAAGTTTCATACTGCGGCAGAAATCGTTTCCGGATCCGGTGGGAATGTAGCCGAAAATGACACGGGAAATATCTTTTACTCCGCTCAGGACTTCCTGTATCGTACCATCACCGCCAACGGCAATCAGCTTGATTTGACTATCTTCCGGAATCGAGGCAGTAATGGAAGCAGAAAGCTTAACAGCATGTCCTTTATATTCTGTAAAAAAAGTTTGGTATTTAATATTCCGTTCACGCAGAATGTTCTCCAGATCCCTCCAGATCAGAGCACCTTTGCCGGAACGGGAGTTGGGATTTATAATAAAATAGTACATGAGTTCCTCCCTTATGTTCTCGTTTATCATAGCATGTTCGACAGAAATTTACAAACATTTAACACTGTGCAGGCCGGAAATTTAACGTTCATTTTTTATACTTTGCAAAAAGATAAAAAAGAACCTGTTTGTGAAGAAACAGACAGGCAGGAGGAAATAAATGATCTATCTTGTAGAAGACGATGAGAGTATTCGTGAACTTGTAGTATATACATTAAAGAGTCAGGGAATGGATGCAAAAGGATTTGAACGACCGTCCCTGTTCTGGAAAGAACTGGAGAAAGAAGTGCCGGCATTGATTCTTCTGGATATCATGCTTCCTGAAGAAGACGGAATATCGATTTTACGAAAACTGCGTACCAGACCGGACACACGCAAGATTCCGGTAATCATGCTGACGGCCAAAGGCACAGAATATGATGTGGTCATGGGACTGGACAGCGGTGCAGATGATTATATCCCGAAGCCGTTTCGTATGATGGAGCTGATCTCACGTATCAAGGCACGGCTTCGTCGGGCAGAGGATAAAGGCGCAGAAGAATATCATCTGGAAAACCTGTATCTGTGTCCGGGAAGACATATAGTGACGGTGGATCAGGAACCTGTTAATCTGACATTGAAGGAGTATGAGATGCTAGTGCTGCTTCTGAAAAACAGCGGAATGGTTTTATCAAGAACACAGCTTCTGAATCAGATATGGGGATATGAATTTGATGGTGAAAGCAGAACTGTGGATGTACATATCCGGACACTCAGGCAGAAGCTGGGAAGCGCCGGAGATCTGATTGAAACAGTGCGTGGCGTAGGATATAAGATTGGAAGGTGACATACCTTCCTTTTTTTGTTGGGATATGATATACTCACATCAAAGCAGATTTAACTGAAAGCTTGCTGGGAAAACAGACAGCAACGGATAATAACCTGAGAAAGAGGCAGAAGTATGAAGTCATTGGTAATAGCAGAGAAGCCATCTGTAGCAAGGGATATTGCAAGAGTACTCCATTGTACCCAGAAGGGTAACGGAATCCTTGAGGGCAAAGAATATGTTGTAACATGGGCCCTGGGACATCTTGTGACACTTGCAGATCCGGAAGAATATGATAAGAAATATATGAAATGGGATATGGAAACTCTGCCGATGATGCCGGATAAAATGAAACTTGTCGTTATCCGACAGACTTCCAAACAATATCAGGCAGTGAAGACACAGCTGTTCCGAAAAGATATCGGTGATATCATCATTGCAACCGATGCCGGAAGAGAGGGAGAACTGGTTGCCCGCTGGATTCTGGATAAGTCCGGATGTCACAAACCAATTCGCCGTCTGTGGATATCTTCAGTAACCGATAAAGCAATTCGTGACGGATTTCACAATCTGAAAGACGGCAGAGATTATGATAATCTTTATCGTGCGGCAGTTGCCAGAGCAGAGGCAGACTGGTTGGTTGGAATCAATGGAACAAGAGCGCTGACCTGTAAACATAATGCACAGCTTTCCTGCGGGCGTGTACAGACACCGACACTTGCAATCATTGCGAGAAGAGAAGAAGAAATACGTAAGTTTAAACCAGAGGATTACTTTGGAGTAACTTTGCAGGCTGGTGGAATACAGTGGACCTGGAAAGATGCGAAGAACGGAAGCTATCGAACTTTTCAGAAAGAGCGTGCGGAGGAGATCCAGAAGAAGATTTCCAATACGGATCTGGAACTTGTATCTGTGGACAGAAAGCCTAAGAAAACAATGGCTCCCGGACTTTATGATCTGACGACTCTGCAGCGGGAAGCAAACCAGAAATATGGATTTTCCGCAAAAGAAACACTCAATATCATGCAGAGATTATATGAGAATCATAAGGTACTTACGTATCCGAGAACGGATTCCCGTTATATCGGCAAGGATGTTGTCCCGACGATCAAAGAGAGACTGAAAGCCTGTGGAACCGGCCCATATCGAAAACTTGCCGGTGCGCTGCTTACTAAACCAATCCATACAAACGGAAGTTTCGTGGATGATAAAAAGGTCAGTGACCATCATGCGATCATTCCGACAGAGCAGTTTGTACAGCTGGATCATATGACAAATGAAGAGCGCAAAATCTATGATATGGTTGTGCGGAGATTTTTGAGTGTTCTTTATTCTCCATTTGAATATGAACAGACTTCCATGGAAGGGAAGGCAGCGGGACAGAGTTTTGTGGCAAGTGGCAAGACGGTTGTGAGTGCTGGCTGGAAAGAAGTTTACGAAGGCGGAAGCACGGACGATGACGAAGAAGAGCAGACACTGAAAGACCAGAAGCTTCCGGTATTGAAACAGGGAGAGAAGCTTCCGATAGGCAGTGTTCGTCTGACAACAGGTAAGACCAAGCCGCCGGCACATTTTACTGAGGCAACGCTTCTGGCGGCAATGGAGAATCCGGTGAAATATATGTCCTCAAAAGATACACAAGCAGCAAAGACGCTGGGAGAAACCGGTGGACTTGGCACAGTTGCCACCAGAGCAGATATTATTGAAAAACTTTTCCACACCTTCCTTATGGAAAAGAGAGGCAATGAAATCTATCTGACTTCCAAAGCAAAACAGCTTCTGGACCTTGTACCGGAAGATCTTAAGAAACCGGAACTGACAGCAGAC
>ENA-OPEA01001305-OPEA01001305.1-human-gut-metagenome-genome-assembly--contig:-NODE-1305-length-10972-cov-2.791609_pt1 | contig 10972 bp, 6 predicted proteins | sample MGYA00241623_ERZ501509 | MGnify/ENA primary metagenome ERZ501509 (study PRJEB25962, sample SAMEA2042571) | human gut metagenome | biome: human gut; feature: human-associated habitat; material: faeces... | reverse complement strand
GAGTAGAATAGTTCGGCTTGCATATCGAAGTAGTTGTTGAATTGGTAAGTTGCGATAATTCCACCTTGAAAACCGGATAAATAGTCTGCGTGGTCTCCCAATTTACTCCATGGATAATTGATTGTCGACCAGTTGATTCCGGCTTTTCCACCCAAACTCCATTGGGCTTGAATAGAAACGGGTATGAATGCAATACATATTAGCAGGAAATATTTTTTCATAGTTTTTCCTTATTTATATTGTTCGATACGGGAATCGTCGATAGCTGTTTCTTTTCTTCCCATTTTTGAGAGTTGCAAGATACTAGAAAAAGTAATGAGATACAGACAATAAAATATATGTGTTTCATGTTTACATGTTTAGATACCTACAAATATACATGATATATTTTATATTCGCTTTTGTTATATTTGCATAAAAGTGAAAAAGATGTGTTTGATTGAACGGCGGGTATGTCTGTTTTATCTCTTGCTCATGGCTGTATAAAGTTATAACGGGTGGAAGTCTTTTGTGTGTTTTAGATAATTGAGTATGGAAGGGAATGAGGTGGAAGAAAAGATTGTTGGAGATTTGGACTGGGACGGGTTGCATCGTCCTCGTATTTATTATGCCGTAGCCACTACTTTTTGTGGATTGTTTCTTTCGGTACTCGACGGTTCGATATGTAATGTGGCGTTACCCAGTATTGCTCGGGAGCTTGGTGTTTCATCGTCGGATTCTATTTGGATAGTCAATGCGTTCCAGTTGGTTATTATGATGACTATCCTCCCTTTTGCGTCGATGGGTGAGCGCTGGGGGTATAAGCAAGTTTATCTGAGGGGTGTTATCGTGTTTACAATCGGTTCGTTGTTTTGTGCACTATCTCATAATTTGTCATTGCTCGTGATTTCTCGTGTATTTCAAGGTTTTGGAGCGGCTATGATTATGAGTGTGAACACTTCATTAATTAAGCTGATCTATCCCAAGCGGAGGTTGGGTGAAGGGGTTGGGCTCAATGCGACCGTAGTGGCCATAGCATCGGTAGCGGGACCTACTTTGGCCGCCGGTATATTGTCTGTCGCTTCTTGGCCCTGGTTGTTCGCCATCAATGTCCCTGTTGGTGTAGTTACCTTTTTTATGGGGCGTAGATATTTGCCCGATAATGCAGTTCGAGTTTTGGGGCATCGGTTTAATTGGAAAGAGGCTTTGTTGAATGCTGCGACGTTCGGGTTGTTCATCGGGTGTGTAGAGGCCTATTCCCATGATGTTCCTGTTACTTGGGTTTTGGGAGGTATTGTTTCGTTTGTCATTATAGGTACATTTTATGTGCGTATGCAACTTAGGGAGAGGTATCCAATGTTACCGTTCGATTTGCTTAAAATCCCTATTTTTTCGATGTCGGTTGTGACGAGTATTCTTTCATTTACGGCTCAAATGTTGAGTCTGGTAGCCATGCCTTTTTTATTGGCAACCACTTTCCATTATGATGCTGTTGGCACGGGGTTGTTAATGACCTCGTGGCCGTTGGTAATTGTGTTTGTCGCACCGCTTGCGGGGTTGATGATCGGGAAGGTTCACCCCGGTATTTTGGGTGGGGTTGGGTTAACTATTATGAGTGTCGGTTGTTTTTGTCTTTCATTTATTCCTACCGAAACAGGGCACTTCGGGCTTGTGTGGCGGTTGATGTTGTGTGGAATGGGTTTCGGATTGTTCCAGTCTCCGAACAATCATATGTTGCTTAGTTCTGCTCCACCTCAACGTACAGGTAGTGCTAGCGGAATGTTGGCGACAGCTCGGTTGATAGGTCAAACCGTAGGAGCAGCTTTGGTTGCGTTGCTATTTCATTTGTATGGTGATTCCGCTCCTCATGATGCCATGTTGTTGGCCGGAATCTTGACTTTGTGCGGTGCGTTTTCTTCTTGTTGTCGATTGAAGGTGAGTATGCCGAAGTAATAAAAATAGAATCTAAATGTATCGAGTTTGTGATCGGTTTGAAAAGCCGGTGTATTATTGTATCGTTTAAAGGCTCTGTCATTGTGGAAGACTTTGTCCTATCTTTGTTTTCTACTTGATAAAAGAGGGTAATTTTTAATCTTTTTGTGAGGACGATAGTGTAATCGGGAAATGTGCCAGTTTCATCAGATAATGATTATAGACATTATCTCACAAAGAAGCTGGATATGAAAGTTTCACAAGAACTACTTGCAATCTCCAAAATGATTACACATTGGGTTATGGCAATAAAAAAAACGATAGTTGACTATCGTTTTTTTTATTGAGTGTGACATTATGAGCTTATTGTGAGCGTATTATCGTTTCAGTATCTTTTTGGTGACCGTGTATCCTTCTTCTGATTTTACTTTTACCAAGTAGATACCGGCGGGTAATTGCGGTACGTTTGTCGTTTGTAGGTTCTCGCCTTGATTTCTTTGAATGAGGCAACCATTGGACGAGAAGATTTCTATTTCGTTGATAGGTTCGGCTGAGAATACAGATAGTTCGCAGCTGCTGAGTTGGAGTCTTATTTCCAAGTTATTTTTTGTTGTTTGCTGTATCGCACTCATGCCGGGAATTTTGATGTCGACATATACGGGGTAGTGGTCCGAGATATCTTTAAGGTCTACTGTTTGCCCATCGATGGTGATTGTTCTGACAATGTGTGATTCTATATTTTGAATGCCCGAATTTTTGTAATCGTGGAAAAGAATGTAATCTATGCAAGCTGTATTTTCTTCCCGTCCCGGTATCGTGTTGCCTTCGGTGTCGCTGAAAATCTGGAAGTCTTCCAAGAAAACGCTGAATGCTAGGTTTTTCCATCTGTGGGAATCGTTCATGTCTCCGGCCAAGAATACCGGTTTGCGTATGTAGTCCAATTCGGTGCAGATGGCTGCTGCTTCGTTCATGCGATGTTTGTCGTCTAAGTCCAAATGGGTGCTCATGAACGAGAAATCCTCGAAGTCGGTTCTTATCAATATACGTCCTACATCGCTACTCAATTTCATCTTTTTTATTTTTTTGATAGGCAACCAGCGTTTCACCAGTGTTCCGTTGCCTACACTGCCTCCATCGTAATCGGCAGCTATGCCGTATACTTGTACATAGTCGAGCTCGCTCCATTTGGCGATGTCGTCTAAGAGCACCCTTTTCCAACGACCGTTGGCTGCGCTGTCCAATTCTTGCAGGGCGACGACATCGGCATCGAGCGCTTTAAGTATGTTTGCGAACCGTTTGGTATTCAAATCATTGAGGCTTCCCGGATCTGTGCCGCCTTTGCAGTAGTGGGTGTTGTAGGTGAGTAATCGGATTACTCCGTCTTGCTTGGGATAGGTTTGAGAGAAAGAGTTTGACGCACAAAGTAATCCGGCTAATAATAATGTGATGCTTTTCTTTGTAATTTTCATAATTTATAAATAAAAAGTAATTATATAAAGATGTTATTTACTTGTGGGATTTAAGAATCTAGATAACGATAATTGGACGTATTTATGGAAATGTAACATAAATGTTGTCCAACTATCGTTATTGCCTGTCATTGGTCTTTTTTCCTACTAAGGGTCGGAAATGTCATTGCCGGTTTGTTAGAAATCAAGTCCATCGTCCCAGTTTGGATTTTGAGAGAGTGTTCCGTTGCTGAGTAGTCGTTCTTGGGTGGGGATAGGATATAGATAGTCCCTATCCTCTCTCCACTGGCGAGGTTCTTTTTCGATGTCGTGGCAGATGATGTTGCCTTTGTCTCCATCGGTCAAGACGAACTCGTCTCCCAGTTTGTAGAATTTGCGAATGTTCTTCACCGAGGGCTTTTTGCCAGTGTAGATGCAGATGTCCACTTTTTCTTTGTCACCTGCGATTCCATCGTTCATGTCGAACACGTCGTAGCGGTTGTCTCCCGATCCTTGTGTCAAACCGGGGAAGTACATGCCGAGGAAAGGCTGCTCGAACATTTTTCCTTCTTTCCATCGGATAATGTCGTAATAACGGTGTCCTTCGAGGCAGAGTTCGATGGTGCGTTCGCGACGTATTTCGAGGATCACGCCTTTGTTCGGGCCGGTGACATTTCTATAACCGGTCTCGGGTGCGCACAAATAGGGGTCGGGGTTTGCGTTGGCGGCAAACATGTCGATGTTGGGCATGCCCACGCGGTCGCGGATTTTCTTGATGGAGATTTCGAGGTCTTCCTGTGTCAAGGTTCCTAACTCGGCTTTCGCTTCGGCGTAGTTCAAGTAGACTTCGGCGGCGCGGAACAGAATGTAGTCGTTGGAAGATCCCATGTATCCGTCGCCCGATGCATCGGTTACCCATTTGGTGATTTGGTATCCGGTGGTCGAAGCTCCGAAGTTGGGGGACGATACGGCGTCACTGTTGATACGCATGTAGCCCGGGCCTACGACGGTTTGAGTGAGGCGAGGGTCGCGGTTCTGCATTTCATCGTAGTATTGCATGGTCTTATAGCCGGGTTGGTCGGTGAAGCGGTCACCGTTGGTCATGAGGTAGCTGTTTACGATTTTCTTGTTCATGCCGGGACGTCCGTAGGTTTGTGCCATGGTGTTGTAATTGGCCTCGTGCTTCACACCTTTTGTGTAGTCGTAGTCACGAGCCAATATAACTTCTTGTTGTATGGCGTTCATCGAGGCAAAAAGGTCTCGATAGGGTTTGTCTCCCGACGTGTAGATGCTGTAAGGGCTCTCATCGATAAATCGTTTGGAGATGGTGGCGCATTCTTCGAGGAATGTCTCGTGTCCTGCGATTCCATGGTATTTACGGAATGTTCCTTCGAACAGGCATATTCTCGATTTGAGAGCCATAGCCGTCCATTTGGTCACGCGGTACAGTTCGGAGTTGTCGTCACAGTAGTTGATCGCATAGTCGATGTCGGACATGATCGAGTCCATGACGAGTTGGCGGGAGTCGCGAGGCTTTTTCAAGTCGGGGTCGTTCGATTCCAACGGTTTGTTATACCAGGGTACATCGCCGAATCTTTTTACTTTCTCGAAGTAGAAATAGGCTCTGAAAAAACGTGCGATACCATCGTAGTGCTCCCGAGCTATTTTGTTGTTACAGCGATGGGAGTATTTCAAATAGAGATTGATTTCACGCAGGTAGTCCCAGTTCCAGCCGCCTCCTTTGGTGGGGACTGTGCGGGTGAGCCCGATCGTCGTTGCGGGTAGAGTAAAGATGTTAACTATGTCTTCGGATTCTCCGTAACCAGACGCTGCGCTCGGGAACTGGCTGTAAAAATGGTTCGTGAAAGTCTCCAACTCTTCCTCTGTGTTGAAATAGGTTTCGGGAGAAAGAGAAGAAAGCGGGAAGCGGTCAAGGTCGTCGGTACAGCCGGTCAACCATAAACCTGCAACAGCCGCAACTATATATTTAATGTTCTTTTTCATGAGAATAAGTAATGAAAGTTATTAGAATGTAATATCAAGACCGAAAGAGAATGTTTTGGCAAACGGATAGACCCGGGCGCTACCATCGGTAGAGAATTGTTCGGGGTCGATGTATTTGCTTTTGAGAGCCGTCCAAGTGACCAGATTGTCACCGCTGAAATAGACGCGCACGCGGTCGATCCGGGCTTTCCGGGTGAGGTCGACCGGAAGGGTATATCCGACAGTGAGGTTTTTCAAACGGCAGTATGCGGTATTTTGCAAATAGCGGTTGTTTACTTTTGCCAAATGGCGGTCTCCCTGAGCTGCATAACCTCTTAATTTAGGGAAGTAAGCGTCGGGATTGTCCTCGCTCCAAACATCGTCCAAGAAGTGCTCGGGCACGAACGAAGAGTAGGGACGGGCATATCCACCCCAGAAGAGCATGGCGTTGCCGTCGGGGTAACGGTGCTGACGACCTACACCTTGAAAGAAGGCCGAAATATCGAACCCGTTCCAGCCGAGGTTGATGCTTCCGCTGTAATTGTAACGGGGGCGGGAGTTGCCGATGACACGCATGTCACCACGATTGTTTGCCGTTTTTTCACCGTCGTCGATGCGACCGTTTCCATCGAGGTCTACGAATTTGGGGTCACCGGCTTTCAATCCTTTATATTTGCCCGTTGCCGTTTGCAAGATGTTTTTGGCGATGAGCGAGTGGTCTATTTCGGCTTGGTATGCGGCAGCCTCTTCATCGGTTTTGAACAAGCCGTCGATTTTGTATCCCCAGATTTCGCCGATGGTCATACCTTCGTAGTAGCTCGATTTTGCGAATTCTTTCATGGGATTGTCGAATTTTGTAATCACCGATTTGCTATCGGATAGCCCGAAAGACAGGTTGTAGCTGAACGGTTTATTTCCAAGATTGAATTGATCGTACCAGCTTACTGCCAACTCAAATCCTTTTGTGCGCAGGTTGGCGGCGTTTTCTTTCGGAGGAGTCGCACCGTATACGCCGGGGAGCATTTTCCCGGGAACCAACATGTCTTTGGTATCACGGATAAACAGGTCGGCACTGAGGTTGAGCCTATTGTCGAAGAATCCGAGGTCGAGTCCCAAATTGTGGTGGATAACGGTTTCCCAAGTGAGTTTTCCCGAGGGAGGAGCCGAGACGGCAGCATAGGTGACGGGCTCGCCGTTCATGAGATATCCGCCCAAGCCTTGCATATTCAGCTTTTGTATGTATGGATAACAGTCGGATATGGCTTGATTGCCCAGAGATCCTGTGCTGAGTCGTATTTTAAAGTTAGAGAATACTTTGCGTATGGGGTCGAAGAATGCTTCTTCGCTCATTCGGTAGCCTACTGCAAAAGAGGGGAAGAGTCCGGCTCGGTGGTCTTTGGGAAACCGAGAAGAGGCATCCCATCGTATGTTGAACTCGGCCAGATATTTTCCGGCATAGTCGTATCCGATTCTTCCGAAGTAGCCCAATAAGGCCCATTTGCTTTGTCCACCCTGTACTGTCACGTCTTTTCCTTTTTCACCGAGGTTGAAGTCGTTCAGTTCGTCGGACTGGATATTCAGTTTTGTGGCATAATGGTGTTTGTAGTGGTTTTGCTCATAGTTGAATCCGGCCACAGCGTATACGTGATGCGAGTTGAACGTGTTGTCGTAGTTTAGATAGGCATCGACGCTGTGGTAGAAACTTTTTTCATACTCTTGGATCAGTTTGTTTGAGAACCAAGAGGCTTGAGCCACTTCTTCGACTCCGGGGTATTGGGAGTATTTAGCTCTTGTTGAGCGCTCCATGTAATCGGTGGTACTGTGTTTGAAGTTATAGTTTGCAGTGAAAGTCAGCCCTTTCATGATTTTGAATATGGTGCTCCAAGAGTAGGTCATGTATCGGTTTTCCTCTATCGACTTGGTGGTTCCGTCTCCAATCAGAATATGTATACCATCGCTGGGGCCGGATGCTTGAATGGGATTTTGGTAAACCCAAGTTCCGTCGGGGTTATAAGGCATCAGATAGGGCATCGCATGGAAAGTGAGGCTAGGAATGTTGTATCCGTGCCCTACACCGGGAGCCGTATATTTGGAGTCGTATAGGCGAGCCATAAATTTGACTGTTAACCATTTGTAGGCATCCGCACTGACTTTTGCCATTAAATTGGCTGTTCGGAGTTTGTCGGTGTTTTGTCGATAGATACCGTCTTGTGTCCCATAATTCCCGCTTAACAGGTAGTTTATTTTTTGATTCCCGCCGGAGATGCTGAGGTTGTGGTCCCAAGTGGGGCGTGACTGGTCGAACAAATAGTTGTACCAGTCGAAATTGGCATAGTACATATAGGATTCTACACCACCTCTGTTCTGTACGACGGTCCAGGGTCTTTCGGGATTCTCTGTTTTGTCAAATCTTCTTGCCTCCAATTCTTTGTAGTCATCGGAAGTGAAACGGGTGTAGGTGACACCGTTGTATGATCGCATGAATTCGTCAACGAGCATGGCGGCATCGTATCCTGTGGTTAAGAAGTCGGTTCTTGTAGTGGGTTTTGAAAAGCTGAATCTTCCGTTGTAGTTCACTTGGGTTTTACCCGACTCACCTTTCTTTGTCGTGATCAGCACCACTCCAAAAGGAGCCCGGGCTCCATAGATGGCAGCCGAAGAAGCGTCTTTAAGAACCGAAATAGACTCGACGTCACGAGGGTTGATTTTATCGATGTTTCCTTCCATACCATCGATTAGGATCAGAGGTTTGGATTCTTGGTTGATGGATGCGAATCCCCGGACGTTCATGCGGGTTTTTTCTCCGGGTTTTCCAGAGCCGAATGAGATATTCAAGTTGGGTATCGCACCTTGCAGGGCTTGTCCTAAATTATTGACAGGGCGTTTTTCTAACTGTTTGTGGTCGGTGTATCCGACAGCTCCGATCAAATTGGCTTTCTTTTGCGTACCGTATCCCACGACTACAACTTCGTCCATAATATTGGCTTTCTCGGACAGCTCGATGTTCATTGTGATGCCTGGTGTGACGGCAATTTCTTGTGTGTTGTGTCCCACGTATGAAACGACCAATCGGGATTTCGGGGTGGCTTTGATGTGAAACCGTCCGTCGATGTCGGTCGATACGGCATTGTTTGTCCCTTTAACCAATACGGATGCGCCGATGAGCGGTTCGCCATTCGGATTTTTTACGAATCCCACGATACTTTCGGACTTTTGTCTGTTTTTTTCGTTGGTTATAATTACATGTTTCCCTTGTATTGCGTATTTGTATTTTAAGGGGCTTAGAATCATCGATAATGCATCGGTGAGTTTTTTGTTTTTGATGTTCACCGATATTTTTTGATGAATATTGATTTGCGTTTCGTCAAAATCAACGGAGATGTCGGCTTGTTTTTCTATCGATTTGAATATTTCGGATAGAGGCTTATCTGTCATATTCAAATCGATTGTTTGATTTTGGGCAAAAACGAATTGAACGGAGATAAGAAAACATAATAAAAAAGCAATTTTAAGCGAATTCTTTTTAGATGATTCGCTGGTTTTAATTTTTAAATTCATATTTTTGTGCATTAGATTTTAGATAAATACTGTAATTGATGTCACAATGTAAGGTGTTTTTCTGATTTCAAACCGGAGAAAATGTTTTGGGTGGTTTTCTCCGGTTCTTTTTTTCATTGGTGTCGATTTTTAGTTGATGAATATTATATCGTTATTTTTTTTGTATTTCATGTTTTGCAGTATCCCTTCCAAAATGGATAATACTTCGTCTATCGTTTCGTCGTGGTCGAATTTTACAGTGAGCTTGTTGTTTTTGTATTTTTCTTGGTCGTAAAGAATCGTTACGTTGTATTTTCTTTCGATCGTTTTTACCAGTTTCCCGAAGGGCGCATTTTTGAAATATAGTTGTCCTTCTTTCCAATTTGAGAGTCTTTGGGCATCGACTATGTTTATTTCGCGTGAATGTGTGTCGCGGTCGTATATGAATTGTTCGTTGGGAGACAGTATGGTTTCATGCGGTATGGAGTCTTTGGTCGAGACTTTTATTTTTCCTTCTTCGAGTGTCGCTATCGTTTGTGGAGAGTTGCTATATGACTCTACATTGAATGTAGTACCCAATGCTTCGATGTCGAGAGTCGCAGTTTTTACGATGAAGGGCTTTTTTTTGTCGCGGGATACTTTGAAGTTGGCTTCGCCATTGAGAAACAGGGTTCTGGTGTCGCCCTTGAATGTGTTGGGGTAAATCAGTATGGATTCGGCGTTAACCCACACCTCGCTTCCGTCTGGAAGGAATATTTGCTTTGCTTTTTCTCCTTTGGGGACGAAGCATTCGATGAGTTGTTCGGTATCTTGGGGTGTGTCGAGTATCAACCAAGTGAAAAGGGCTCCCAAAATGGGAAGCAGTATGGTGGCAACGGCTTTATAGATAGTGCTGCGGAAGTTGGCCCTTTTTCCCGGCAAAAAGTTGTTTCGATGGAATGTTTCTAGTTCGGATAATGTAAATGCATCGGGTGTCTCGTTTTGGCAAGAGTCCCATATCTCTGAAATCGCTTGATCTTTTTCTTCTCGGTTTTTGGGGGAGAGCAGCCACTTTTTGAAAAGTATATCGTCGGTTGAGGGTTGGCTGTTGTTAAAAAATTTATGTATTATGTTTTGTATAATGTTATTCATGGTTCCGTCTTTTATCAGGAGACGGATATCTATTGAAATACTTCCTGCTCGTTAACTTTATTTAAGGAATGAGAAAAAGCAAGGCGGCTAACATGTTTTTTTTGAGTTGTGTTAATACGGAACTGATGGTCTTTTCGACTGTGTTCTTTTTAAGGTTCAGTCGAAGGGCTATTTCATCGTTGGATAGGCCTTCTTTTCGGCTCATGTTGAATATGGTTCTCTTTTGCGGCGGCAGACTTGCGATGGTCGCGTCCATGAGGCTAAGCAGCTCTTTGGCGTATATTTCGTGTTCGACCGAGGTAGACTGTGGGGCTGTTTCTTCCAAATGGGATAGATAGTTTTGTTCGGTTATTTGTCTGTCGAATGAGTCGTATACAGCGTTACGGCACATTTTGAAAAGATAGGATTTCAGTGATTGTATATGCCCGAGCCGGTCGTGCGATATCCATAGTTTACAGAAAATATCTTGGGCGATATCTTGTGCTTGTTCTTTGTCTTTGATGAAGCCAACAAGGAATCGGAGCACAATAGGGTGGTAGTGTATAAAAATAGCATCGAATGATGTGGTATCTCCCTCGATAAGTCTTTTTAGATGGTATGTCTCTAATTCAAGATTCATGGTATAGCAGGAAGGCTCCGTGTTGTTTTTTGACAAAAGTATATTTTATTTTGGATAAAGAAAAAGAATGTAATGAATTTTATTTGCGAATACCCGAATGTTATGAGGAGTGTTTTTAAGGTTCAGCAGAAAATCCGTGGGGATAGACTTTAATGTTAATGAATGAGGGTGGTTGGAAAGATTTCATAAGTTTTTTGCAGTAAAAAGGTTACCCCTTGCTATGAGTATACTTTCCATCTATTTTCTTGCATCTTAACCACCAAATAAAGGCGATGTATTTGGGGGGAGTTTTTGTTTGTATTGATCCCCTCGCCCTGCGGGCACTCCCCCTATATTTTGCTGC
>ENA-OPEA01001297-OPEA01001297.1-human-gut-metagenome-genome-assembly--contig:-NODE-1297-length-11017-cov-2.462324_pt1 | contig 11017 bp, 9 predicted proteins | sample MGYA00241623_ERZ501509 | MGnify/ENA primary metagenome ERZ501509 (study PRJEB25962, sample SAMEA2042571) | human gut metagenome | biome: human gut; feature: human-associated habitat; material: faeces... | reverse complement strand
GATTTTCTTCCAGGCAAAAGCCAAACTAGCCGCTTGCTTCTGAAAATCTTCATCCGAATAAGTAGGAGAATTTACTCCAGCCTCAGAAAGCCAGACAGAGCGCTTAATAGTCCCCTTATATTTATTTTCTTTGGTAAGCGCCCACTTACTCAGAACTTCCAGATTCTTAAACGTAATAAATTGGGTATCCATGGAAAACGTTGCGTTCGGATCAATCCAAACACATGGATTCGTCAAATCCTGAGAATAGCTATGATAAGCTAATCCCCACTGAAAGTCCCCTTCTACCCGACTATAAACATTCAACAAATCAATGATTTCCTTGCTTGTATAGAGCCACCATCCCACATTCGCTATCTGTGTCCAGGAATGTGTAAAGGAGCCCAAAACCTCTGCCTGTTTATCATATTGGCGTACTATATTATAACATATACGCATTGATTTTATATAGGTATCCGTAAATACAGTAAGAGGTTTTACTCCCATATTTGTCCAGTCTATACAGCCGTCTACCTCATTATGCATAATCCAATGAGCTATACGCCCGTAGCGATTGTCCGCCGTACAATATCTTTTCGCCAGAAAATCAAATGCCGCCGCATAACAATTCACCGATTCCAGAGTAGTCATATTAGGCATTGTATAAACCCCTCTTTCATAATCCGGATGTTGCAACAATGCCCCCAAGTCAGGGTCTACACATTTAGCTGCCGGTTCGACAAGAATGATGGCAGCAACAGCAATATTCCGTTTGGCTGCTTCTAAAAGAGGAACGTCAAGCACAGTCTTGAGGTAACCTTCATCCATATAATAGGTTCTTCCCCCATAAGTATGCGCAATATCTCCCGCTCTTGGCGTCAGATGCATAAACTGAGTGATACAAACATTAATCGTAGCACTGCTTATCCCCAACGAAGTAAAATCCGATATATATTGGTTAGGAATAATTCCACCCAACCCTTTCTTTGAAGTCAGTTTGATAGCCGGAAGATTCTGAAACGCATGAATTTCATCCGCTTGATGCGCATGAGAAACCAGTTGGTCTCTTTCTACTCCCTCTTTATAAATAGCCCACTTTGACAAAAGACGGTCATATAATGCTCCATCCCTTTCTACATAACGCTCTAACTTAATTTCAAAAGATGAATCTTCTAACTTCAACTTATAAGGAGCCTTCTTCACATCTATGATATCCAAATAAGGAGGAATCTCACCTAAAAAGAAGTTGCCTTCACCGGTATATTCACCAGTAACGCGAACGGAAGATTCCATTACTGAGACCTGAGAAATTTTACACGAATAGCTTTTTCCCAAATAAGCATTCAGATCTTGTTCGTGTTGAATATCTTCTTCGTCAAAAGGAGATTCAGGTATCTCCTCTTTCTCTTCCTCGTGACAGGAAGAAACAATGAAAGGACAACAGGACAGAAACAAAAGAATAATAAACGACTCAATATAAGCCTTTCTCATTTTAAAAAAATGACTTTTCAATAGCTCCATAAGTAAACTGTAAAAGGGTTTAGGTTTAATTGTACAAATATAGAGCTATTAATATGAACACATGCAAAATCCTACTTCTTTTTACAATTTTTATACACAGCAAAAAATATTACTACCGAAAAACATCTTAACTGGCAATCATCTATTATCACAAATGAATACTAATCAATCAGCAAAGCTTTCATCGGCTTTTTGTCTCCCATATAATAAACGGAAATACAAAAAGCTTCCCAACCCGCATATCCTCCGAATCGCCAGACATAAGAATCAACCCAACAGGGAAACTCTTCGTATTTGAAAGAAACAACACCGTCTTCTGAGTGGAGATAAGTGGTCACTATATCCTGAAATTGCGCATGAGAACGTTTTGCGCATGGAATGACATATGCAAAACGATCGCACTTCCTGCCACAATTGATACACTTCTACACCAAACCGCATTAAATGAAGTCTGTTCACTGATCAGCTTGATTAAAATCACAACAGAAAACAACTCTATTCCAAACAATTGCCGGACATTTCGAAATCCTATAACCAAGCTAAAAACAAGTTCAATTAAGATTACATAAAAATAAAGTTGATTATCATAGAAAAACTTTCTCAGGGTATGATTATTGTTGTTTCTCTTTTCACGAAAAAAAGTATATATCAGCAAAAACAGAAGAACATAAAATGCCCGAAGCTCACCGATTATCAATAAGAAGGTTTCCCAGATGGAAGGATGATCAAACGACGCGCGCCCGCGGGCAGCAGGCGATAAACACAACAACAAGGTCCCAAGCCAAAAGCCGGCAACCAAAGCTATTTCAGGTGATTTAGGCTTCCTCTTATTATATTGTACACAATAAATAATAAACAAAGCCCCGGAAATGCCAATAACCAAAGATTCATGTGTCCAACCAGAAATGACGCCCAGCAAAAAAAGAAGAAAAGCAACTCCCCAATTCACCCTTTCCATTTGCCGCACTTTATTATAAACAAGCAGAAAAGCCAAGCAAAGAACGGCGCTCCAAGTATAATTGAGAGCACCACTCATCAGTAAAAAGAGATCAACCGGGCAAGGCAATAAGAACCATATAAAGAAAACAGCAACAACCCAGTAACCGAATTTTGTCAGATTTCTTTTTCCGGAAATCCATATAACCAACATATTAAGTAACAGAAAAGCGAATACATTGATTAAATTAAAACAATTCTCCCCCCAAAGTCCGGCAAACGACTGCTCCAGAATATGAGGAATGGTACGGCCATTCACATAAAAATAATGATTATATTGCGAAAAAATAACATCGGTAAATGATGATATCTTCTGCTCAAATCCTATCGATGCGCCTTCAAAGAAAGACTTAGCTGCCACAGGAGTCAAATAGAATGAATAAAGATAATCATCTCCACATATCGGAGTGTACATATTCATCAGGTAAAATAAACTTCCTATTATCAACAGAAATGCGCCAATACCAATCCGAACCGTTTTTTTACTCATAATCTTAGCTATTGTTTCACACCATTATATTCTCTTGCAATGTAGGTAGGACGATTCTTTGTTTCATTGAAAATACGTCCTATATACTCCCCTATGACTCCCAAGGACAGCAATTGTATACCACCTAAGAAAAGAATCACGACCATCAGAGTAGGGAAACCCTGTACAACTTCGCCCCATATCAATGTTTTAAACATGATAAAGCACATGTATATGAAAGCAACCAGGGAAACTATAATTCCAGCAAAAGTAGAAATGCGTAAAGGAGCTACAGTAAAGGAAGTCACCCCTTCCACAGCCAAGCTCAGAAGGCTGAAAAAGTTAAACGAAGATGTACCGGCAACACGATCTTCCTGCTCGAATTTGATCTCTTTCTTACGAAATCCAATCCAGCAATACATACCTTTAGTATATCTTTGGCTCTCACGCATCTGTTTCAAAGCGTTTACACAACAACGATCTAACAGTCTGAAATCACCGACATTCGGGAGAATCTCCACACGGGTCGTTTTCTGTAATAGCTTATAGAATAACAAGGACAGATACTTACGCATCAAACTTTCCTTGCCTCTGGTTATTCGCTTTGCGTATACATCATCATACCCTTCTTCCCAATATTTCAACATTTCAGGGATTAAGTGAGGAGGATGTTGCAAGTCAGCATCCATAATCACCAGACAATCGCCTGTAGCATAATCGAAACCAGCTAACATTGCTACTTCTTTTCCAAAATTGCGCGACAGGTCGACAAAATTAATTCTCTCATCTTGTGATCTCAAAAATTTAATAACTTCCAATGTTTTATCATGGCTGCCATCATTAACAAACAAAATCTCCCACTCATATTCTGCATAAGAATCCATCATTTCTTTTAGCTTCGAATAGAGCTCTGGAAGAGAGAGTTCCTCGTTGTATGCAGGTATTAAAACACTAACTTTACTCATATTTTTTTAGATTTTAGAACAAAACGAACAAGAAGGAAATTAACCGGTACTACTAATGCAAACACAGGAAGAGGTGCCCATCTCTCGGGAACTCCGATCCATATAAATAGCGACAACAGCCCGATATGCAACAAATAATTGATAAAATGACTGATGCCAAATCCTATTCCTTTCCTAACAGTAGGCTTAGTATTAAAGGTGAATATATTAGACAAGTAAAAATTCAGAATAAAGCTAATAACATAACCAATAGTATATGCAATAGCTGGTAACATCAGTACACATAAAAAGAAATAAATACCATAATGAGTAGCAGTTGCCAGAATACCAACCAATATGAAACGAACAAACTCTCTACGCTTATTAAAAACAGACATCATCCAATACTCTTTTATTGATTTTGATCCAACTACCTACAGAAGACTTATAAAACGGTACAATATTATAAATAATATGTAAGACCAGCAAAGAAAAGTATAACTAAATATACAAAAATAAATAATGTTACTTCTCCATTTGATTAAATCATAGAATGATATCTAAGGTGCAATTTCTCTACTCATCTTCATGAGTTACCACCACACATCACTTTATACATTCAAGAAAAAAGCTCCCTTATTTTGATCACAACATCCATATTCTGCGAATCAAATTTTCGAGCAAACAAATGCTCTGTTTCTAATAAATATTGCAAATCCTCCATTTTCCAAACATAAGGATTCCCCCGTTCCCAATCAATTGCACGAAGTCCGGCATTCAACTGCTCACTACCTGGATAAATATGACTCCGCCTTTCTGAGTTCCACAATATAGATTGAAGAAATATTTCGTCACCACAGCAAACATTTTTAAAACGCCTTAAAATAAAAGACTTTTGAGCTAATATAATTGTTAGCAACTCATGCGTAATACTAACCCAATTGGAACCCTTTTTAAATTCAATTTCTTTAGGTCGGTTATAATGGAAGAAATCCTGCAACTTTAAAAAGCTTATTCGAAGAGATTGTACTTGCTTTTTAAAAATACGAGGTGGAATTTTATAATAACGACAGAACAAATGATATTTAAAAACCTTTCTTTCGAGATCTTTTAAATTAGCCTCACCACAAGAGTAAGGCACAAACTCATACCCCTTATTTTTCTCGAAGAAATGATGGATATAGTCTTGTGACTTTATCGGCAAATCGACTCCTGACAACAAATGATAATAATCATAAGGACCTTTCATACTGGCTGTCTCAAGTAACAACAGTTCAGCCTTTACCACACTAATATCACCCCATCTTACGTCAAGACGTTGCTCAAGTACAAAAAGACGAGCTTTTGCAAGCCGAAATAAATCTTGCTCTAAAGGTCCGAGCACGACTTTCTTATCAATATGCAGATATATATCATTCCTCCCATCATCAAGCATAGAAAGTAGTATCTTCAATATTTGAAATTCATTATGGGCCAGAATTAAAAAAGCATGTCTCATTACCTTTGCATCATTAAATAAGTTCATTATCATGCAAAGATACAACAGATAGAATTCCAATACAACAATAGTTGGATAAATTCCAAACATATATTTTGATAAGTATTGGAATCTATCTATCTTTGTGAAATTTAAGTCTTAAATCATTAAATTGGAGCTGACACCCGATTCTTAATGGAGACAAAGACAATAACGTCATTAACCTAAACAACTATTATATAGACCAATAATATCCATAATTACAATGATAGATAAACCTATATATGTGACTTCCCCCCTACTGCCTTCTTTGGAAGATTTTACTTTCTTATTAAAAGAAATATGGGAAAGCAAAATGCTGACAAATAATGGCAACTTCCACCAAAAACTAGAAGAGGAATTAGCTAAGTATCTTAAAGTTCCCTATCTCAGTTTGTTTACGAACGGAACTCTACCTTTAATAACCGCTTTACAAGCAATGAGAATTACCGGTGAAGTGATAACTACTCCCTTTAGCTTTGTAGCAACAACACATTCTCTTTGGTGGAATGGAATCAAACCTGTTTTTGTAGACATTGAGCCAGAAACCTGTAATCTGGATCCTAGTAAAATAGAAGCGGCCATTACCCCCAGGACTACAGCTATCATGCCTGTACACGTTTACGGGAAGCCTTGTAAAACGAAAGAGATTCAAGAAATTGCCAATAAATATGGATTAAAAGTCATATATGATGCCGCTCATGCTTTTGGAGTAGAAATAAACGGGGAAATCATTTTAAACTTTGGAGATATGGCTACTCTGAGTTTTCATGCAACGAAAGTTTACAATACTTTGGAAGGTGGAGCATTAGTCGTTCATGACGAGCAGACTAAAAAGCGCATCGACTATCTAAAAAACTTTGGTTTTGCCAGTGAAACTGAAGTTGTAGCCCCCGGTATTAATAGTAAAGTAGATGAGGTACGCGCTGCATACGGATTACTTAACCTTAAGCAAGTAGATCATGCAATCAATTCCCGTCGCAAAGTAGCCATAAGATATAGAGATGAACTTCAAGGTGTTAAAGGGATAACCTTTTTCAATGATATACCAGGAGTACGCCACAATTATTCTTATTTCCCAATTTTCATAAATGCTGAAGAATATGGAATGACGCGTGATGAACTTTATTTTAAGATGAAGGAACATAATGTATTCGGACGCCGTTATTTCTATCCACTAATCAGTACATTCTCAACATATCGCGGATTAGATTCTGCTAACCCTGACAATCTGCCAATAGCAACCCAAATGTCCAATAACGTCATCTGCTTGCCAATGCACCATGCTTTAAGTGAAAATGAAGTCGAGTATATCCTCCAAATTATAAAGAAATAGTATGATACAATTATCAGAAATAACAAACTCTATATCCCCTTCCTTAACAAGGCGTCTATTTAACTTGGCCCAAAAATATGACAATGTTATAGACTTCACATTGGGAGATCCGGATATACATCCACACGATAAAATAAAAGAAGCTGGCTGTAAAGCGATACTGGAAGGTCGTACAAGATACTCCCCTAATGCCGGATTATTAGAATTAAGAGAAATAATATCTTCCAGATACAAGTTACAATATAATATAGAATACAACCCGACAAATGAGATTATGGTTACAGGTTGGGGAATGGAAGGATTATATTTAACCCTGCTAGCCATTCTAAACAGAGGGGATGAAGTCATTATACCAGCTCCATATTGGATAAACTATGTACAGATGGTATGTATGTGTAGTGGAGAGCCCATTATAACAGCTCCTGTCAGCACCAATGACTTATCGATATCTATAGAAAATATAAGGAAGGCAATCACTCCTAAAACAAAAGCTATTATTTTAAATACGCCCAGCAACCCTTCCGGGCGGATAATTTCTGATGACTCCATCCAACAAATAGCACAGATAGCTATTGAGAATGATTTGATAGTAATAACAGATGAGGTATACAAAACACTACTTTATGATAATGCTCATTTCAAAAGTATTGTTACATACGACAAAATGAAGGAACGCACTGTTGTTATCAATAGTTTATCAAAAGAATTCTGTATGACCGGATGGCGTTTGGGTTATGTAGCTGCACCTTCAGAATTAATATCAGTCATGACAATGTTTCAAGAGAACATAGCTGCTTGTGCTCCATTGCCGTCTCAGTATGCAGCAATAGAAGCACTAAGAAATTCGGAGAAATATTCGGCTGGTATGATTGAGGAATTCACTCTCCGCCGAAATGTTTTATTGGAAGAAGTTGCCAAAATCAAAACAATAACAGTCGATGCGCCACAAGGAACCTTTTATGCAATGTTAAATATAAAATCTACCGGATTAAAATCTGAGGAGTTCGCATATGCCCTTTTAGAAAAAGAACAAGTGGCAGTGGTTCCTGGAATAACTTACGGTGATTGTTGCGAGGATTTTATCCGGATTGCTTTTACATTAGATATATATAAAATTAAAGAAGGAATTCAAAGACTTAAGCGATTTGTCGAAAGTTTATAAGATGAAAAAAGTTTTAATGCTAGGAGGCTCTTTATATCAGGTCTATGCGATTAAAGAAGCTGTAAAAATGGGATATTATGTAATCACCTGCGATTACTTGCCGAATAACCCAGGACATCAGTATGCCCACGAATATTATAATGTCAGCACAACAGATAAGGAGGCTGTTTACGAGTTAGCCAAAAGACTTCAAGTAGATGGCGTCGTTGCATATGCTTCAGATCCTGCAGCTCCTACAGCTGCTTATGTTTGTGAGAAACTAGGATTGCCCACCAGCCCCTATACTTCTGTAGAAATTCTTTCTCAGAAAGACTTATTCAGACGATATCTGGCTGAACATAATTTCAATGTTCCCAAATACGTCGGATGTACTTCATACACGGAGGCTTTGGAAGAAATCAAGAATTTAACCCTTCCTGTTATGATAAAGCCTGTCGATTCATCAGGAAGTAAAGGCATCAATAAACTGACTAACGTAGATCAACTAAAAGACTTTATAGAAGATGCCCTCTCATATTCCCGTGAAAAACGCATTATTATTGAGGAATTCATAGAGAAGGACGGATATCAGATATCAGGAGATGCCTTTTCCGTAGACGGAATTTTAAAATTCCACTGTTTTGGAAACGAATACTACAGTTCTTCAGTTGTCAAAGATTTCGCCCCACTTGGCGAATGCTGGCCTTTCCAAATGAAACCTGAAATTATAACAGAGCTAGAAAAGGACATACAGCGTCTGATTTCTGAACTAAAAATGGGGACAACCGCATATAATGTCGAGGCTATTCTTGGTAAAAACGGGAAATTGTATATACTGGAGTTAGGTGCCAGAAGCGGTGGCAGTTTAATACCTCAGATTACAGAACTGGCAACAGGAGTCAACATGGTTAAATATGTGATAAAAGCAGCTTTGGGAGAAGATTGCTCCGAAATAGAGATGTCACCTGCAAGGGGATATTGGTCTAATTATATGTTACATAGCAAACAGACCGGACGGTTTAAAGAAATATCATTTGATGAAAACTTTGCAAGAAACAATCTGGTAGATTGTGTAACAGAACTGAAAAGTGGAGACAATGTTCATGCTTTCCGCGATGCTGGCGATGCATTGGGAACACTTATCCTCAAATATTCTTCGAAAGAAGAAATGTTTAATGTTATAGAAAACATGGACCAGTTTGTACATATTATTATTGATTAAAATATGAGCATAACAATCCATACAGAACCTCTAGCATATACCGAATTCAGAGATTTTATCATATCCTCTGCAAACTGGTTTGTTCCTTCTCTGTTACAGATGCCCAACCTGGATGAATGGATATTAAAAATGTACCATAACGGCTCTATGTACTATACTATTTCCGGATCTAACATTATATCTTTAATTGTTGGCTATTACAATAGAGAAGAGAGATTTTTATATATACCCTATGTCTGTGTAAACCCTGACCATCAAGGTCATGGGATCTCTAAAAAAACAATTAATTATATCATAGAACATCTTTCTACGGACATTCAGGAGATATTGCTCGAAGTTAGAAAAGACAATAACAATGCACTTCATGCATATCATAAAATGGGATTTTATGAGGCTGAGGATAGGGATGAGAAGTATTTAATGAAGAAAGAGGTACACAAAAGTTAATATTGAATGAAAGATATAGCAAATACTCCATTAGTAAGTATAATTTGTAGCACATATAATCATGGATTATATATATCCCAGTGTCTAGATGGTTTTCTAATGCAAAAGACCAATTTTCCATTTGAAATTCTAATCCATGATGATGCATCCACTGATAATACTCCTGATATCATTCGCGAGTACGAGCATAATCACCCTCAAGTCATAAGACCCATATATCAGAAAGAAAACAAATACTCAAAGAAAGAAGATATCTTTGCCAAATACCAATGCTCACGAGTCAGAGGAAAGTATATTGCAATATGCGAAGGAGACGATTATTGGATTGACCCATTAAAACTTCAGAAACAAATCGATTTTCTAGAGAACAATCCTGATTACGGCATGATATATACTACCAGCAAGGTATATAACCAAAAGGAAGGCAAAATAGAAAAAGATATTATTGGACGGGAATTTAATGGTTATATAGAGTTATTATCCGGAAATTGTATTCCAACCCTTACATCTTGCATATGCAGTGCCTTAGTAATGGAGTACTTGAAAGAAGTGGAACCCAAGAGCAAAAACTGGCTAATGGGAGACTATCCTATGTGGCTATGGATATCATATTATCACAAAATAAAATTTATTCCGGAAAGCACTACAGTATACCGTGTCTTAGAAGAGTCAGCAAGTCATTCTAATGATATACAGAAATATGAAAGATTCATATTATCGACCATTGATATAACTGCATTTTATATCCACAAATTTAATACTCCATTAACAGAGCCATACTTACGATCCTTAAGTTGCTTTTACTATGATCTATACGATAAGTATATGTGTCTGGGCATGTATAAAAAGGCCAGACACTATTCAAAACTCATTAATCCTAGTTATGTATCCGCACGTATGCGGAGAAGAGTCCGCCGATTCCATCTCAGATTCATTCAGATAAGATTAGCAAAATGGTTCGATATAAAAGGAAAAGAAAGGAAGTAAAAAGGGAAAAAAACTATCTAGTGAGATATTAAGTAAATATCCCTTTTTCTATTCACGAATCTCCACCTTTTTAAATAGGAAATGAGTCAAGTAGTACAAATGCCAATGATAAGCTATTTTTCTTACCCTCCTGCGATATTTCAATTCATATGTATCTTCAGGCAATGCAGCTATCTCTTTCATTTTCTGCCTCATATCCTTAACAGGTTCTTTGAATTCTCTCAAATTCACCTTCAAAAGTATCTCCTTAAATATTGTAAGACAAGTCCCAATCAACCTAGTCCTAATTTTAAAAAAATCTTCTTCTTCAAATAGAGAGTATTTCTCCATAAACCTCATGCGGGCATATTCTGCCAAAAAATAATGATAAAGATTCATAGGAGACATCGTGTGACATATACTCGTTTGTCGTTCTACATAATGATAAAAAGGGCTATCTACCCATACAACTTTCTTACA
>ENA-OPEA01001293-OPEA01001293.1-human-gut-metagenome-genome-assembly--contig:-NODE-1293-length-11038-cov-2.122735_pt1 | contig 11038 bp, 9 predicted proteins | sample MGYA00241623_ERZ501509 | MGnify/ENA primary metagenome ERZ501509 (study PRJEB25962, sample SAMEA2042571) | human gut metagenome | biome: human gut; feature: human-associated habitat; material: faeces... | reverse complement strand
ATTTTTAGAACATGTACGACCTCAATTAGCTATCATCTCTGTGGGTAAATATAATAGCTTTGGTCACCCTAGCAAAGAAGTTCTCGATAGGTTAAATAATCTGCCTACAAAAATTCTCCGCACAGATGAAAAGGGAGCTATAATAATTTATACTGATGGCTATAATTTTTCTTTCAAAACATTTTTAAATTAATATATTTTAAGCAAAGGATTTCTCATGAAATATAATGATGCAATAAAACAATTACAAGCTAAACAATTAAAATCAGTCTATTTAATCACTGGTGAAGAATTATATTTAGCTGAAAATTATCTCAAAAAATTACTGACTTTATTAAATCCACAAAACGACGAAGAAGCTGTTCAATATTTTGATAGCACAGCTGATACAAAAGCTATTTTACAAGCATTAGATAGTTCTCCTTTTTTCAGCGAACATAATATCATCATCGCTAAAGATTTGAAGATATTTCAAGACAAGTTATCTGCTAAAGATAAAGAAGATGAACAATTATTTTTAGATTATATCGCCAATATGCCCGATTATAGTATATTGATTTTACAATATAACTTAGGCAAAATTGATAAACGCAGAAAACTCATTAAAACTATTGAAAAATTTGGCACTATAGTAGAATGTGAAGCTATAGCTTATTGGAATATTAATGACTGGCTCAACTCTCGCCTTCGTGAGTTAAATCTCCGCTTTGATCGAGAAGCTTATGCTTATTTTTTAGAAGCTATAAAATCCATGGAAAAAATCTCCCTTGGCTTTTTAGACCAAGAATTACAAAAACTCACACTCTATCCACAAAAAACACTTATCAATCGCCAATTTCTTGAAGATAATTTTTCTAGTATTCCTGAAATTTCCACATTTCGCCTTTGGGAAGCTTTAGGCAATAAAGATATTGCTACTGCCTTAGAATTATTTACCATTCAACAACAAGCAGGTATACATCCACTGCGTTTATTAAAATTTTTAGCTCGTCAAATAGACCAGCTTTGGCATGTAAAAATTTATCTCAGTGAAGGTCAATCTACAAAACAAATAGCTTCTATTTTAAAATTACATCCATTTATCACTGAAAAAATCATCAAACAAACTCAAAATTTCAGTTTAGATAAAATTCAACAAATGATCATAGATATAGCTGATGCTGATTATAAATTAAAAACAGGCTCTAATGAGCCTGTTTTAATCGAAAATCTTCTTATAAAATTTTGTCTTTAAAATCTAATAAAAATAATTTATTTTACTCTTAATATATAAGATTATGCCATTATTTTAATGGCATTTTTTTATTAAAAAATATTCTATATTCATCTTTAATAAAACTTTCTCCTTAAAATAAATTAATTTATCTATAAAAACGAAAAAGGACTGCTTTCTTTTGGAAATCAGTCCTTACTTTGATTAGCAATTATTTGCTTAAGCTGTTTACTCGGCGAGCTAAACGAGATTTACGGCGAGCTGCACAATTTTTATGGAATAATCTGTTAGCAGCAGCCTGGTCTATTTTTTTGCATGCGATTACAAGTAATGCTTTTGCTTCTTCAGCATTGCCAGCAGCAACAGCATCAAGAACTTTACGAGAAGCAGTTTTTATAGCAGATTTAGCAGAAACATTTTTTGCACGACGCATAGCATCTGTTTTTACGCTGAGAATAGAAGATTTAATGTTTGGCAAGAAATTCACCCTTTCATCATTATAATTGTACCAAAATAGTTTATCATGTTATAAAACAATTTGCAAGATGGCTAGATTAAATACTATGTATTCAATAGCTAGACGCGATATATATTGTACCACATAAAGCTCTAAAAAATCTAGTCTTTCTTCAAAAACATTTAAAATTTTATTTTTTTCTTGACTTAGAGTCAAATCCTAGGTATATAATCTTTTTAACTATCTGTTATTATTTATATATGAAGGATTTTTATTTATGAACAAAAAATTTTTATTTATCATTTTAATTTTAATAACTTTAAGTTGGCATTTATCCCTACAAAATAATGATACTATTGATGCAGAAACAAAAAACACAGCCCAAATATCAACTTCAGAAAAAACTCCATTAGCACCAGCCTTAGTAGCTTTATCTCACTTTCCTCTACAAGACCCTAGCAATAATATGCCTCTTTTAGAATGGAGAGAAGATTTAAATGCTGTTTATTATGAATTAGAATTATTTGATACCATTCCTGATGATTTAAGTGATGAAGAATTATCTTCTGAACATTTATATTATACAGCCTCTGTTTATACAAACGCCAAACAACTTGATTTGACTCAAATTGCCCCAAATGCGCTGAACGGAAAGACTCCTCTTTATTGGCGTATTCGTTCTATGGATATAGACCACAATCCTATCACTAAATTTTCGGCTCTAGAGGAACTATATGCCACTAACCAAGCACCTCAAATGAACGCACCTATACCACATATTATTTATAATGAAAAAAACGGTACTACACTTCTCTATCCTGTTTATTCGTTTATTCCTAATGCAAATGCCACTCAATTTGAAATAGAAGTTACAGATAACATTCCAGAAAATCCTAATGGCACAACACCTTCTAAATATCGTATTTATGCCAAAATAATCACAGGTGGTGAACTTTATGATGAAAAACCTCGTATTGGCACTTTTTATTGGCGTGTACGCGGTTTAGATGATGAAGGAAATCCTGTTGGTGTATATTCTGATGCTCAAATTTTCAAAAATGAACCTCAAGACAATTGGAAAATCGCAATTTTTGGCGATAGTATCAGTCATGGAGGTGGGCATTTATCTTTTGGTCCAGCAGATTGGGCATATAGTTATGCTTATTATTTAAATTTCCCTACTATTAATTTATCTTGTAGCGGAGATACAAGCGAAACTATGGTACAACGTTTTGATGATGATGTACTGCCTTTCCACCCACAATATTTATTAATCATGGGAGGAACTAATAGTCTTCGTGCTGGTATGCCTGCCGAAAATGTAATCAATGATTTAAAAACAATCCAAGAAAAATGTTATGAAAATAATATCACACCTATACTGCTCACTTTAGCACCTATAAATCCTTATAATATAAAAAAAGTATTCAATGAAGAAACCTCTGAAGTATGGCAATATAATTTAAATTTAGTTAACGATTTCATTCGCACACAGCCACATATTGATACAGCAAAAGCTTTGAACAGTCCACCAATATTGCCAACAGAATATGCTATGGACGGATTACATGGTGATGTTATCGCCAAAAAAATCTATGCTCAAGAAATAAATGATAATATTTCTCAATTTGTTGCTAAATAACCCTACCTATATGTTGTAATTATAGTTTTGAAATTGTATAATAATTACTGTAAATAAAACAGCTAATTTTTAATTTCTATAAAACTATTTTTACAGGAGGAAGATATCTTGAAAGCTACTAAAATACGTGATGATATTTATTGGGTAGGTGCCATTGATTGGTCCGTTCGCAATTTTCATGGTTATGAAACTGGACGCGGTAGCACTTATAATGCCTATTTAATACTTGATGAAAAAATCACTTTAATTGACGCTACTAAAAAAACTTTTAGTGATGAAATCTTAAGTCGTATTTCTTCTATCATTGATCCAGCAAAAATTGATTACATTGTTTGCAATCATTTAGAAGCTGACCATTCTGGTTCTTTAGATGCAATCGCTCAAAAATGCCCTAATGCTACTATTTTTGTCAGCCAACCAAATGGTTTAAAAAATATTGCTAAATTCTGCGGTGAACATACTTACCAGGGCGTAAAAGCCGGTGATAGCATAAATATTGGTAAACGCACTTTAAAATTCGTTCCTGTACCTATGCTTCATTGGCCAGATAGCATGGTTACTTATTGCCCAGAAGAAAAAATTCTTTTCTCTAATGATGGTTTTGGTCAACATCTCGCTACTAATGAACGTTTTGATGATGAAGTTGATTGTTTTAATGCATGAAGCGAAAAAATACTATGCTAATATTTTAATGCTCTATGGTCGTCAAGCTCAAACTGCTCTTAAAACAGTTTCCACACTTGATATTGACATGATTTTAACAGGTCATGGCATAAGCTGGCGTAAACATATTAAAGATATTTTAGATTTATACGCAAAATGGAGCAATTTTGAAGCTGATGAACATAAAGCTGTTGTAGTATTTGACAGCATGTGGAATTCTACAGAAATTATGGCTAAAACAATCACAGAAGCATTCCAAGCAAAAGGAATTTGTGCAAAATTCTTCGATTTAAAAACTAATCATTATTCTGATATTATGACTGAAGTTCTTGATAGTAAATATATCGCTGTTGGCTCTCCTACTTTAAATAATGGTATGATGCCAAATGTAGCTGCCTTCTTATGCTATCTCAAAGGTCTAGTACCTAAGAAAAACGACCGTCAAGCTTTAGCTTTTGGTTCTTATGGCTGGGGTGGACAAAGCATTGCTCTCGTACAAAAAGAACTTGAAGAAGCAGGACTCAATATCTTCCATGATATGATTCGTATTGCTAATCAACCAACACAAGAAGAACTAGATAATATTTATAATAGTATCATTGAAAACTTTAAAATCTAAAAAAGACTGTGCTTTAAAATAAAAATTAAAGCACAGTTTTATTTTTTATCCAAAATAAAAAATAAAAAAAGCGAAGAAAAATTTCTTCGCTTTTTATTTCTATATTATCATTTATTATATTAAACAGCTTCAGACTTAACTTGTTCTGTAGATAGAGCTGGTTTTCTATCTGGAACAATAAAGCAAACTATTTTTACCATTATTGGAATAAGTGGTAACCATAATAAAGTATTTATTAAATTAAATGAAGTATGTGCATTTGCAATTTGACGAGAAATAACTGCTGTTTCTGGTCCAACAGGAGAAATATACATTACAAACTGAGCAAATAATGGTAATACACATAAGAACACGATGCTACCTGTGATATTGAATACACTATGAGCTACAGCTGTACGTTTTGCGTTTTTAGATTGACCGATAGACGCTAATAAAGCAGTAATTGTTGTACCGATATTATCACCTAATAAAATAGGTAATGCACCTTGAAGACCGATGATACTGTTACCATCTACACCAGCTTGAGCTGCAAAGTTCTGTAATACTGCAATTGTAGCACTAGAACTCTGTACAATTACTGTCATAACTGTACCTAATAATAAACCTAAAATTGGATTATCATGTACACTAGCGATAAGTTCTGTAAAGATTGGTGCATTTACAAGAGGCTTCATAGTAGAGCCCATGATTTCGATACCTGCGAATAATAAACCAAAGAAAAATACTGTCTGACCAATATTTTTTAATTTATCACTTTTAGCAAAGAAATAAACCATAAAACCGATAAATACGATTGGCCAAATATAATCGCTAAGTTTAAAAGCAATTAATTGCGCAGTCATTGTTGTTCCGATATTTGCACCAAAAATAATGGAAATTGCTTGTGGTAATCTCATTAATCCAGCACTAACAAAACCGATAGCCATTACTGTTGTAGCGCTAGAACTTTGTAATACACATGTAACTAATGCACCAGCTAATACACCTACAACTGGATTTTTAGTTAATACGCTAAGTACATAACGCATTTTTTCTCCAGCCATATTCTGTAAACCTTGGCTCATCATGTTCATACTGTAGATAAATAATGCCAAACCGCCTAATAATTCAAAAGCAATTTTCAAACCCTCACTCATTAAATATTCCTCCAAAATAATTTTCTAACACATATTTTCAAAATAAAATTCGCTCGATTACTATTTAATTATATAAATAAGTGAGTAATGCTTTCTAGTAGAAAAAAGTAAAATAAATGTAAAATATATGTAAAATCTTTTTCATAATATCCAGATAGATATTATATCTTTATATAAAAAAACTGGTGTAAATTAAGTAATTACACCAGTTCCTTGTCTTTTTATCAAACGAAATATTTTGTTTTGAATTCTTCGATTTGAGCTTCATCTAATGGTCTAATTTCACTTAAATAAGCGATTTCTACTTTACTACCATCAGAATGTACACCTTCTAAATAAACAACGCCATAGCCTCTAGCTAAATATTGTATCATGCCTTCGCCAGTTTCTTCATTATAAATTTTGATACCTATGCAATCTTCAAAAGTTCCCATTGAAGTAACTACCTTATATCTTCCTAATAATACAATATTTGTAGTCTCTCCACCTGTATAAACTTTTGGCTTTTTAGAATTTGTTTGTACTGTAAAATCCTGCAAATATGGCATTTCTTGTCGCTTATTTAGCACAACTTCTGACACTTTATCTTCGCTACCAATAACTCTTTTTACTAATAAAGGCTGTAATACTTTCTGATTTTCTTTATCTACAATACAAGTACCTTGATAAAAATTAACTTTATCACCTTTATTTTGTTCATCAAAATTAAATGTAGCTAAATAAAAATTATCATTTTCAAAAGGTGCTGCTAATACATTGATTGTACCAGTAGCTTGCTGATATTCTCGCAAATCTATATTTTTAGGAGAAGCTAAAGCTACCACTTGAAATGTTAATAAAACTACAAAAACTACTAATAATCTTTTCATTTAGATAGCCTCCCTTTATTTATCACTATAATATACATCATATATTATATAATTCGCTACAATACTAAAAAATACCTTTCATAAAAAAATTTTTTACAAAAATAAAGACGAATATATTGCTATTTGCCTTTATTTAAATTATCTATGAACTTATTCATAACGAAGTGCTTCAATAGGGTCTAATTTGGCAGCTTTTCTCGCTGGATAAATACCAAAGAATAAACTTATACCTACAGAGAACATAAAAGATATAATAATTGGTTCTATAGTGATAACTGTTGTAAATCCGCCAAATTGAGCTATCGCTGTAGCTAAACCAACGCCAACACCTACACCAATTAAACCACCTATAATCCCTACAAATACAGCTTCAATCAAAAATTGGAACATAATATTATTATACGTTGCACCTAATGCCTTACGAATGCCAATTTCTCTCGTTCTTTCAGTTACTGATACCATCATTATATTCATAATACCAATACCGCCAACGAGCAAAGAAATACCCGCTACACTTCCTAATAAAATTGTAAGCATTGTACTTGTACTAGTCATAGTTTCCATAATACTAGTCAAATTTCTTACAGTGAAATCATCTTCTTTATCTCCTGTAATTTTATGGCGTTGTCGCATTAAATTTTCAATTTCAGCTTGTACAGAATCCATCTTATCTGCCGATGTTACCTGTACACTTATTTGCTGTACATAATCTATAGCCATTATACGCGTCATAACAGTAGTCAAAGGTACTATTACGATATCATCTTGGTCTTGACCCACACTAGATTGACCTTTACTTTCTAAAATCCCTACTACTTTAAATGGGTCATTATTTATACGAATATTTTTACCCACTGGATTTTCTTCACCAAATAAATTACTTGCTACAGTCGTTCCAATAACAGCTACACGAGCTCTTGTTTCTACATCTTTTTCTGTAATAAAAGTACCATTTGCAATACTTAAAGAACGAATATACATATAATCTGGAATTACACCTACAACCTGTGTATTCCAGTTTTGATTACCACTTACTATTTGATAATTTTTTTGTACCTGTGGCGAAACATATTCTACATCTTTTATTTTCTTTTTTATAGCTTCTGCATCATCTAATTTCAAGCGCACATTTGAACCAGCCGCTTGGCGAACACCAGTCGCATTTTTTGTCGCACTAGCATTGATAATCAACATATTACTACCCAAGCTAGCAATAGAATCTTCTACCTGTTTTCGTACCCCCATACCAATAGAAACCATTGCTATAACGGCACCTACACCAATTATAATTCCAAGCATAGTCAATAATGAACGCATTTTATTTGCCCATAAAGCCGATATAGCCATTTGCACAGTTTCTTTAAATAACATCCATTACTACCCCCTTGCCTGCATCTTTTGTTATTTTTCCATCAACTACTAATAATTGACGTGAAGCACATGCCGCAATATCTGGTTCATGTGTTACTAAAATCATGGTTTTTCCTTCTTCATGTAATTTGATAAAAATCTCCATGATTTCCTTTGTTGATTTTGTATCTAAATTACCAGTAGGTTCGTCTGCCATGATAATACTTGGGTCATTGACTAAAGCTCTAGCAATTGCTACACGCTGTCTTTGCCCACCTGATAATTCATTTGGTTTATGGTCTGCCCTGTCATCTAAGCCAACAGCTTTTAAATAATGATGTGCTCTCTCCAATCTTTCTTTCATGCCTACTCCAGCATAAACTAAAGGCAATGCTACATTATCTAACGCAGTTATCTTTGATAATAAATTAAAATTCTGAAAGACAAAACCTATTTTTTTATTGCGAGTCTTAGCAAGCTCATCATCACTTAAATGAGCAATTTCTCTACCATCTAATTTATATGAACCACAAGTCGGTCTATCTAAACAACCTAATATATTCATTAAAGTAGATTTTCCTGAACCTGATGGCCCCATAAGTGCTGCAAATTCACCTTTATAGATTTTTAAATCTATACCATTTAAAGCTGCTACTTCTTGTGTTCCCACTTGATAAAGCTTTTTTATGCCTGAAAGTTCAATAGTAATTTCTCTTGTTTCATTCATATCACTATTTTCCTTTCTTAGTGAATTGGTGGTCCTGGTCTAGCAGAAGTTGCAGTAGTTGATTTTTTAACCATGGTAACATCTACTTTTTCATTTTCAGATAAACCATTTATAATTTCTACAAATTCATCACCATATATACCTGTTTCTACATAGCGATTTTCTGTTGTGCCATCATCTTTGATAACAATTACATATGTTCCATTTTTATCAGTTTTTAAAGCTGAAAGTGGTACAGCTAAAGCACTATCTTTATTTGCAGTTTCAATTTCTACACGAGCAGTCATTGAAGGCATCAATAAACCTTCTGGATCATCTACATCTAAAGTTACACTATAATAAATTACCGCTGCTGATGAAGATGAACTACTGCTTGATGAATTGCTTATATTCCAGCTATTATCCATATCTGTTTGTGAAATTTTAGATACAGTAGCTGTAAAAGTCTTACCATTATAAGCATCTACGGTAAAAGTAGCTTTTTGCCCTACTCTTACACTGCCGATATCTGTTTCGTCTACTTTAGCAAAAATCTGCTTTCTTGATAAATCAGCAATACGCATAATTACAGTAGGATTGCTATTTCCCTGTACCGCCATAGTACCATCTGTAACAGGTTCACCAATTACTACCCCATCCATAGGTGATACTATTACTGTTTCGGATAGATTTGACTCTGCTTCTTCCAATTTACTTTGTGCTGTATCGTAATTGTATTGAGCATTATCTAAATCCTCTTTAGATTTTGCTCCTATATTATATAAATAATTAGTTCTGTCATAAATTATCTTAGCATTTTTCAAAGTAAATTCTGCTTGTTCTTTTTGAGTTTCATAGTCTTTTCCGTCTAATAAAGCTACAGTTTGACCTTGAGTTACAGTATCATTTTCTTTTACTAATACTTGTTTTACACGAGCTGTAATTTTAGAGCTTACTTCTACTGACTCTACTGGCTTTATTGTTCCTGTAGCTGAAACAATTGATTTCATGCTCATATATTGAACTTGAGCTGTATTTACTACTGGTTTTTTCGCTTCTTCTTGTTTTTGTGCATAATATTTATAACCAGCAACAATAGCTATTATTACAACTACCAATACCAATATTATTTTTGCCCATTTTTTTAACTTCACTTTATCCATCTATTGTTTCTCCCTTTGGTGTTCCAATAACATATTCTAGATTAGCTTTATATCTAGCATAATCATATTGAGCACTTGCATAGTTTAATCTAGCTTGTGAGAGCGCTAATTCTGCATCAATTACATCTAAGATTATACCTGCACCAACTTTATATTTTTCAGTAGCGATGAAATAATCTTCTTCTGCTTGTTTTACTGCCATTGCTGTAGAATTAAAACGTCTTTCAGCTTCTCTCATATTTAAATAAGCTTGTCTTACTTCTAAATCAATAGTATCTTCTGTATCTGATAATTCATATTCTGCTTTATTATAACTAGCTTCTGCTGATTTTACATTTGATTTTGTTACATTATTATCGAAAATATTCCAATTAGCAGATACACCAGCTTGATAATCATGGTCATTGCCACTAGGTAATGCCTGTTTATCCCAACTTGTACTTACAGATAAATTCACTGTTGGCAAATATCCAGCTTTAGCCACATCAATATTATTTTTAGCAATTTCTACATCTATCTGACTTGCTATTCTATCTTTGCGATAAGCCATAGCATAATCTAAACATTCAGGTAAAGACATTCTAACTATTTGATATACAAAATCATCAGTTAAATTAATAGGTTCATTTCGATCAATTTTTATGATATTACGGAATGTACTTAAATTTATTTCATAATCATTTTGTGCTATAATCAAGGATTGTTGCGCATTTGATAAGGCAACTTCTGAACGAAGTACATCTGATTTTGGTATACTGCCTGCAGCATAGAGATTTCTTACATCTGTCAAATGACTTTCATAATTATTTACAGACTCTTGTTCAATATTTACATTTTGCTTTGCTTCTAAGATATCAAAATAAGCTTTTATTGTATTATATTTAATAGTTTCTTCTGTGCGTTCTAAATTCAATTCAGACTTTAATAATTCCAATTTTTTACTATCAATATTTAGCTCATTTTTATTTCCTGTGTAAAGAGGCAATGTTGCTGAAATACTATTACTATTGCCTCGCTCAAAAGTTGTATCTGCACTATCTCTTGCTGATAGACTACTTCCTAAAGAAATACTTACACCATTTGCTCCTTTTGTAGCTTCATAATTTGCTTGTGCTGCCATTTTTTCTTCATTAGCAATCTTTACATCATTATTTTTAGCTAATGCCATATCTACAGCTTCATCAATAGATAAATCAGCTGCCAAACAAGCTGGCATACCA
>ENA-OPEA01001291-OPEA01001291.1-human-gut-metagenome-genome-assembly--contig:-NODE-1291-length-11048-cov-5.150096_pt1 | contig 11048 bp, 9 predicted proteins | sample MGYA00241623_ERZ501509 | MGnify/ENA primary metagenome ERZ501509 (study PRJEB25962, sample SAMEA2042571) | human gut metagenome | biome: human gut; feature: human-associated habitat; material: faeces... | reverse complement strand
AGCCAAAGCCGCCGCCGGAAACAACACACCTATTGAATATAAGGATACGCTGATTCGCGGAAAGAGTCAACTATTAATGACACCACATTTTTTTCTGTCTACCAATGATGGAACCATATTTATTTTTGTCACACAAAAAAAGCCCTCTCTTTTGAGAGGGCTGAGACTATTTGGAATGATACTTGTCTTTTTCGGCATAAGGGTTGCCGGTTTTCCGAACCGTTACCCGCAGAGGAATGCCGCCCAGATTAAACGTTTCGCGCAGATTGTTCATCAGATAGCGCAAATAAGCATCCGGCAGCCCTTCGGGGTTGCTCGAAAAAATATAAAATGCCGGCGGCCTGGTCTTGGCCTGCGTAATGTAGCGCAGCTTTATCCGGCGCTTGTTTTTTCCCAGCGGCGGCGGATAATTGTCAATCATGTCGGCAAACCATTTGTTCAGCGGCGCGGTTGGAATACGCGTATTCCAGCGGTCATAAACTTTGAAAACGGCACTCATCAGCTTATCCAGATTCTCATTCTTGAGTGCGGAAATCGTAACTGTCGGCACGCCTTCAACCTGCGCCAGCGACGTCTGGAGCTTATCGTTGAGTTTCTGCAGCGCCTCCTTGCGATTGGCAATGTCCCATTTGTTGACGGCGATAACCAAAGCCCGCCCTTCATCAATAACCTGTCGCGCAATCGTCAAATCCTGCTTGTCCAGCACGGCATCGGCATCAAGAACCAAAACCACGACCTGAGCCATAAAGGCTGCATGTTTGGTACTGGCGGCCGACATCTTTTCCAGTGAATCTTCAATTTTGGAACGACGGCGCAAGCCCGCCGTATCGACCAGTTTGATTTTGCGGCCTTTCCATTCCCAGTCGACAGCAATCGCATCGCGGGTAACGCCGGCTTCCGGACCGGTCAGCATTCTTTCATCTTTCAACAGCGCGTTCACCAATGTCGATTTTCCGACGTTTGGTCGTCCGACAATTGCCAGCTGAATCGGCCTTGACTTATATTTTTCGTCTTCAAGCCGGTCTTTTTCTTCCTGAGAAAGTACGTCGCTTTCCGTTTCGCCTTCTTCTTCGGGCAAAACGCTTTCCGCCGGTTTCCGGTCAAACGGTTTCAGGGCGTCATACAAATCCAACAGTCCCAGACCGTGTTCGGCCGAAAATGGTATCGGTTCGCCCAAGCCAAGCTTGTAGGCCTCATGGATGCTGTCTTCCTGCAATTTCCCTTCACATTTGTTGGCCAGCAGGATAACCGGTTTGCCGCTTTGGCGGACCAGCCCGGCAAAAAATTCGTCATAGGGCTGAATGCCGTCTCTCGCATCGAACAAAAACAAACAGACGTCGGCTTCTTTGATTGCGCGTTCGGTCTGCTGCCACATTCTTTTTTCCAGACAATCGTCCTTGGCATATTCAAATCCGGCCGTGTCAATAATCTGCAAATCTATGTCGCGCAGCTTGGTCTCTGTTTCCTTGCGGTCGCGCGTCACGCCGGGCTTGTCGTGTACAATGGCTATTTTGCGTCCGGCCAGCCGGTTAAACAATGTTGATTTCCCGACGTTCGGCCGTCCGACGATGGCTGCTTTCAGTGTCATGTCCAATCCTATTTGTAAGCGGTCAAATCGGCGTCATCAGTAGCAAAAAGGGCGGTATTGTCAACCACGACCGGCGGAATGCCGACCCCGTCGCTGAGCGTGATGAAACCGAGAATTTTTCCGGTGTACGGCGAAACGGCAAATGCATAGCCGTTGGATGTCGCAATTAACAGCCGATTGCTGGTCAGAACCGGACCGCTGGCTGTGACGCCGATTTTGTCTTCTTTGGTTTTGCCCAGCGGAATCTGCGTGTTCCAAACGATCTTGCCGGTTGCCTTTTCTATGGCGAACAAATCATAATTATTGCTCAGCACAAACATAAATTTGCCCGCGACCCAAGGCTGGTTGACGCTGCCGATTTCCCTTTCCCAGATTCGGGCGCCGCTGCGCAGATCAATGGCAACCAGAATATTGTTGTTGCCGACGGCATAAACCGTCGAACCGTCAATAACCGGGTTGGCCTTAATCGCATTAATGTTTGCCGGCGAATTTGTCCGCTTGCGCGAAACCAGAATGTCCGACCACAGCGGTGAACCCGTGCTGGCTTTGAAAGCTCTCAGTTCGCCGTTTGAAAAAGCCGCGACAATCGTATCCTGCTGCGGACTGTAGGCGGGGCTGGCGCCGCCGACCAGCGTCGTTTCTTCGGAGGGCGACTTGTAGTCCCACAGAACCGAACCGTCAACGCCGTTGAGCGCAATCAGTTTGTTGTCAATGGTTTGAATAAAGACGACGCCGCGCTCGGCCGTCGGGGCGATTCGTATCGGCAGTTCGGTATCGTAACGCCACAGTTTTTTACCGGTAACCATATCCAGCGCAAAAACCGCGCCAAAACCTGTCGTCGCATAGACTTTCTTGTCAAAAACGGCCAGCCCCGCGCCCTTCAGCGAGGTGCTGATGTCATCCTTAATCAGAGGTTTCAGCCTTCTTTTCCATATCTTACGGCCGTCGTCCAGACGAAAGGCGTTAACGATGCCGTCGGCGTCGATCGTAAAAACAGCTTTGTGCGCAGATACCGGAGCGGCAATCAGAAAGTCGCGTTTGGAACTCCCTTCTCCGAAACCGGATTCCCACAGTTCCTTGAGTTTGCTGTCCGAACTCAGGTGTCCCATCATATGGGTAGCGTTGCCGCCGTTCTGTGACCAGGCCGTATTGGTATAAGGCGCGGGCAGCACAATCTTGACTTGTCCGGGTGCATAATCCGGCTGCAGGGCCGTTTCGCCGTCCAGAACCGAAATGCGTTCGCCGTCAAGCGTAATCTTCTCTTCGTCAAACGTGCTGCAACTGCACAACACGGCAAGGGCAGCCGCCGGCAGCAAAGACTTAAACTTCAGAAACTGCATCTGTATCTCCATAATCCTTTTTGAATTTTATTCGGCGCCGTTTAAGACCGACAGCATGTCCTGAACGCGCATTTTCAGACCGTCGGGAAGATTCGGCGTATTCAGAATTTCGTTGTAGAGTACCTGGGCCTCTTCAATATTGCCGTCACGAATGGCGGCCATTGCCGTCATTTCCTTGGCAATGTTTGCCCAACTGCCGTTTCCCCGGATCAGCGGCTGCAAAAGCGCGTCGATTTCTTCGCGGGGAGCGTTGTCGAGCTTGTAAGAGGCGAGTTTGACTGCCGAAACGTCGCGCAGCTTTTTGTTTATGCTTTTGTCTGCGGCAATCTCTTCCAGAACTTTGATGGCTTCTTCGTTTTTGCCCTGTTCGAACAAAATGTTTGACGTCTGCAGTCTGGCAATGTCGCTGTAAATGTTGCCGCCGGTTTTTTCCATCTGCTCCAGCACTTTCAGGCTTTCGTCGTATTTTCCCTGATTCTCAAGGTTCAGGGCGTAAGCGTAAGTGTCTGACCAGGTTTCGCTTTTGGCCTGTCGCCAGCTTTTGAAGCCTTCGAAACTGACGGCGCCGACAATCGCCAGCACGACCAGCAAAATGATGTAAATGCCGTATTTCTCCCACATTTGTTTCAGGTTGTCGTTTTTGACCTCTTCGGTAACTTCGCGGATAAACGCTTCCTGCTCGTCGGCATCGATTTCTTTTTTCATTTTGTCCTGTTCCTTATATTATTGCGTTAAGCTAATCTATTTATATCGTAAAACCGGTTCTTGGCAAATCAAATATTTAAGAACTCGACAGTTTTTAGCTGTTGACCACTTCGTTAATCAGAAACTTCTTGACCCAGCGCAGATCCTCAATCGGAATCTTTTTGCCGAAGATAGCGGTTCTGTTGTCGGAAATAATCGAAAGGTAATATCTGCCGGTTGCCGGGTTGACGGTAACTTCGACCGCTTCGATGTCTGCTTTTTTTATTTCGTTGTTTTTGCGCGAGAAGAGCATGAATTTGTGCACGATAACGATTTTGTCGCGCTTGACCACGATTTTGTCCTTGCGGAACAATGCGATGACCGAAGCCGCAATGATAAACAGGCCGACAACGTAGAACGCCAGAATAAACTCCCGCGAAAAATGACTGCTGACGACTTCGGCGTTAAAACTGGCAAACAGCAGCACGCCGCCGAAAAGCAGCAGGCAGAACCAGGCGATGATGTTATAGGCGTCCCAGAAGATTTTCCGGGCTTTGATAACCGTCTTGTCACGTTTGCGTACAAAGGCGATGGTCGGCGGCAACGGTTCTCTGTCATTGTAGCTGTTGATGGTTTTTCCTTCTTCGACCATTTCCTTGATTGACTTGTCAAGGTCGGACACTTCGCGGCGAACCATTCCCTCGTCGGTCAGCACGACGGCGGGCAGGTTTAGTTTTTGGGCATAATATTCCCAGATTTTGCGAATGTTTTTTCCTTTGGTCGAAATGTAAAGAGGCGCGGTCTTCTGCGAATTCTTGTGGTACAGTTCAATAATGTATTTGTTTTTGGTCATGAAGCCGAACTGGAAAAATTCGATGCGGAAACGCACGCCCTCGTAATTGCCGATGGATTCCTTGACGACTTTTTTGGCGCCGAACGCCGGCCGGTAAATAATCTGTACCTTTTTGCCGTCGAAAAAGATTTTTTTATAGCGGATGTAGGACAAAAACAGCGACAGCACGATTCCCGCGCCGACCAGAATGATGACAAGGTCAAAGAAAGTCGGATTCATAAACGGCTGGTAAATGACGTCTCCCTCGTTTTCCGGAATGAAGTCAAAATCGGTCCGGCTGTGGCTGAGGCCGTTGAAGAGCTCGTAGAAACCCAGCAGAATAAGAATGGTTCCGAAAATCAGCCCAGGATAAAGAATATGCAGGGCGATTCTGTCGGACTTTTTGGTCGGCAGCTTGTCCAAGTTCAGCACAAAGCTGTGGCTGTAGTGGTTGGGCGCGGTATCGGTCATTTGTTCTGTCCTCATTTTATTGTCGGCTTTCTTGCTTCCTTATGCTATATTATTTTTTTCAAATAATCATCCTTTTTTTTGCAAAATAAAAAGGAAAGCTTTAATTTATTTTAACAATATGAATATAATATCAATGTCAGTGAATACAAATTTATTGGGGTGATGTAATGAGTAGTGTAGAGATTTTTAACTCGGGAACCAATCTTCTGATAACGCTGGTGGCGCTGATTATCCTGATGCTGTCCGTTTGGTACAGCAGTCAGGACATCAAAATCGGCAAGGGCATCCGTTATTTGTTCGTCGGTCTGGTGCTGGAGTTTATCGGCTCCTGGTTCGGCTATCAGATGAACGAATATTATCAGCTGGGCATATCGATTAATATTCTGGCCTTTCTTGAGTTGTTTATCCTGTTGCTCTCCATGATGTTTCTGGCTTTGTCCGCTTCGCAGCTGCTGGTTTCCAGCATTCCGGACACGCCGGTCATCGGCGCCATCACGGTTTTGGGGCTGGTTGCCATAATTTATTTTTGTTTCATCGCGCAGGACGGTTCAATGGTTGCCTATATGCGCCAGATTTTTCCGCTGACCGGTTTTGCCTACATTTCGACCAGTTTCTGGTCGCAGAGCGGCCATCGGTTCAAAACCGGTTTTCTCATCGGCGGTTTTCTGACTGCCGGCGTCACGGTTCTGCTTGTCTGCCGTCTGCTGGGCATCGCGCCTGAAATTCTCAATTCAATGTGGTATGTCTCGGCTCTGGTTTATGTCGGCCTTGCCGTTGCCCTGCTGATGATAAAGGTTGACTTCATGTCCAAGAAAATTGAAGACAAGGACGTCGAAATCGAAAAATACAACAAACGCATTGAAGAAATCATCAAATCGTCGCCGTTCCCGATTATCATTTCGCGCCTGAGCGACGACAAGCTGATTCTGGCCAACAACAATGCCGTCAAACTGTTCGGTATCCAGCCCTCCGAACTGGACCGCTATCGGCTGAGGGACTTTTTTGCCGACGCCGAAAACCGCCGTCTGCTCAATGAACGGCTGGAACAGGAAAAAGAAGTGCAGGACTTTGAAATTCTGGTCAAGACTTCTACCGGTGATACGCCTTTCTGGCTGCTGACCTCGGCCAACATCATCGATTACAACTACGACATTGCGCTCTATGCTGCCTTTCAGGACATTACCTCGCGCAAAAACCGCGAAACCCTGCTCAAGAATCAGGCCGTGCGCGATCCGCTGACCTCGCTTTACAACCGCCGTTATTTTGAAGAGGAGGTAACCAAGCGGATTGCCCTGTCGCGGATGAAGGGCGGCTGTTATTCCGTATTGATGATTGACGCCGACAAGTTCAAAAACGTTAACGACACTTATGGCCACAAAGTCGGGGACAAGGTGCTGATAGAGCTGTCGTCCACGGCCGAACGCGCTTTGCGCGACTGCGACATCGTCGCCCGTTATGGCGGCGAGGAGTTTGTCTGCTATCTTTCCGACGTCGGCCCGGAAAAAGCCAAAATCGTTGCTGACCGTCTGCGTGAAACCATTTCCAAACTGGTCATCTATTCTGATGAAGGTAAACCGTTCGGCTTTACGGTCAGTATCGGCATTTCTTCGTCCGAAATTTCTGACAACATTGATACTCTGATTAAAACCGCCGACGAAGCGCTGTACCGCGCCAAGGAAAACGGTCGCAACCGTTGCGAAGTTTTTACCAGGGACGATTTGGCGCATTTCCACGGCGGCGAAGACGCTTCGCACAAGCCCGAGGCCAGCCAGCTGCATCCGGTTTTTGAAAAGGAAGGCATCCAGGAAATTTCGCTGTTGGACGGCATCGGCGCCAACCATATCGTCGAAAACAATACCAATATTGAGGAGCAGAAAGATGCCGAAAAGGCCAAAGACGATTTTTATCCGATTCTGGGTTTGGATGAAGAGGATTTGAAGTAGACATGACCTGTCCCTATGCCGAAATCTGCGGCGGCTGCCTGCGACGCGGGATGTCCGAAGAACAGTACCGGGAAACCAAGACGGCGGCGTTCCGGCGGATTCTTTCCGGCATAAAGGCGGATTTTGCCTTTGGTGAGCCGGTGTTTGTCGCCGACGGCACCCGCCGCCGCGCCGCCATGGCTTTTCGTCGCCGTAAGGGCAAAGTTACGCTCGGTTTTAACGAAGCGTCCAGCGGCAATGTTGTCGACTGCGAAACCTGTGCTCTGCTGACGCCGAAACTGAATGCCGCGCTTCCTGATGTCCGCCGCCTTTTGACTGAGGTCTGTGCTCTGCCTTTTACCGAAAGAAAAAAAGGCAGAAAAACGGTACCGGTTTTTCTTGATGGCGGCGATGTCTGGCTTTGCGAGGCCGACAACGGCACTGACGTCGTTCTGGAGTTTGACCGTCCTCTGGAACTGGGGCATCGGATGGCGGTGTTTGAGCTGGCGCAGGGTTTTGACGGCATTATCCGTATTTCGCACCGCCGCCGCCCTGACGCCGAAGCTGAGCCGGTCGTCGAAAAAAACGCGCCTTATGTCAAGATTGCCGATACTTTCGTTTATATTCCGGCCGGGACTTTTCTGCAGCCGTCCCGCGAAGGTGAGCAGGCGCTGGTTACTCTGGTGCTGAAATATCTGGGCGAAACTTCCGGACGCATTGCCGATTTGTTTTGCGGCGTCGGAACTTTTTCATATCCGCTGGCCCGCAATCCGGCCAACCGGGTTCTGGCTGTCGATTCGTCCGAGCGTCTGCTGGCGGGGTTTCGCCGTCCCGGCAACAAAAACATGATTCCCAACATTGAAATTGCAGCCAAAAACCTGTTTAAATATCCGCTTGATGCAACAGAACTCAAGGGTTTCAACGCGGTCGTCTTTGATCCGCCGCGAGCCGGTGCCGCAGCGCAGACCGCACGGCTGGCCGCTTTGCCGGTCGGCGAAAGACCGGAAAAAATCATTGCCGTTTCCTGTAATCCGGGAACATTTGTCAACGATGCCAATACGCTGGTTTCCGCCGGATACAAACTCGTCGAAGTGACCATGGTCGACCAGTTCGTCTATTCTGACCACAGCGAGCTCGTTGCCTTGTTTACAAAATAAACGGCTTTGGGTATAGTGGAAACAGTTATTAACGGAAAGAATAAAATGCGTTGCCGAATTTTTGCCTTTGTTCTTGTTTTTTTTGCCGCGGCCTGCCGGTTGGGCGGTTCGGACGATGTGATGTGCCCGCGAGTGGTAATCCCGCGCGATACGGCCTACCTGACTCAGATTGTCAATTATCGCGAAGAGTTCCAGATTTCATTGGTCGGCTACGAAGGGCACTGCTATTTTGACACCCGCGTCAACCGCGACAAGGCGGTAATTAATCCGGTGTTCAAAATCAAACGTCTGCGCCGGAGCGACGAAACCGACGTCCATTTCGCCTATTATACCGAAACCGTCAAAGGGCCGCCGGCTTACCTTGGCAAAAAGACCTATTACATGGCGGTTGCCGTTCCCGCGGACGAAACGGAAATGACCTATACCGCGCCGAGCGTCGAAGTGAAGATTCCCCCGGAGATGAAATACGAATTCGACATTAATCTCGGCCTGGTCATCAGTCCCGAAGAGGCAAAATATAACCGGCGCACTTTCGACGTCGATTATCGTTATGTTGACGAATAGTTTTTCAAAAAAATTGAGGAGTAGATACCAATGAATTTTTTCAGTGACAAAAAACTGCCCGAAATGGCCAATGCCATACGCTTTCTGAGTGCCGACGCAATCGAAAAGTCAAAATCCGGACACCCCGGAATGCCGTTGGGCATGGCTGATGTTGCCGCGGTTTTGTTTTCAAAGTTCATCAAAGTCAATCCGGCGGAACCGCGCTGGTTTGACCGCGACCGCTTTGTCCTTTCGGCCGGTCACGGTTCTATGCTGCTTTATTCGCTGCTGTATCTGCTCGGTTATGAGGATATTAATGTTGATGACCTGCGCAATTTCCGCCAACTCGGTGCCAAGACGGCCGGACATCCGGAATACGGGCATCTGGCCGGAATTGACATGACGACGGGTCCGCTGGGGCAGGGCATTTCCTCGGCGGTAGGCATGGCGCTGGCCGAACGGATTGTCAACGCCAGATTCGGCGATGAACTCTGCTCGCATTATACCTATGTCATCAACGGCGACGGCTGCCTGATGGAAGGCATTTCCGAAGAAGCCGTTTCCTTGGCCGGCCATCTGGGCTTAAACAAACTGATCGTTTTCTGGGACAATAACAATATTACGATTGACGGTACGGTCGACAAAGCCAACTCTACGGATCAGATTAAGCGTTTTCAGTCGGTCGGCTGGAATACGATTGAAATTGACGGCCATGATTATGCGCAGATTGAACGGGCGATTTTGCAGGCACAGAAAGCCGGACAACCGACCCTGATTGCCTGTAAAACCAAAATCGGTTATGGTGCCCCGACCAAATGCGGCACCTCCAAATGCCACGGTTCGCCGCTTGGGGCTGAAGAAATTGCCGCCATGCGCAAGGCTCTGAACTGGAATTATGAGCCTTTTGAAGTTCCCGAAGATATTTTGGCCGAGATCGGAAGAGGCGCGAAGCCGGCCGCCGCAGCGTCGCGGCTTATCAGGCCTGGAATAAAAAAGCCGTTGCCGCCGGCGAAACGTTTCTTGACTACATCAATGACCGTTTGCCCGAAAACTGGGACAAGGCCTTAAACGAGCTTAAGGAAAAATCTATAGCCGAAGGTACCAAAGTTGCCACCCGCAAGGCGTCGCAGCTCTGTCTGCAGGCGATTGTGCCGCATATTCCGCAGATTGTCGGCGGTTCGGCGGATTTGGCCGCTTCCAACCTGACTTTCGTGGAGGGAATGAAAACCGTTGTCCGCGGCGACTATAACGGCAACAACGTCATGTACGGCATTCGCGAACATGCGATGGGCGCGGTAATGAACGGCATGGCGCTGCATGGCGGCGTAATTCCCTACGGCGGCACGTTCTTCGTCTTCTCCGATTATATGCGTCCGGCCATGCGTTTGGCGGCTTTGATGGGCGTTCGGGTCATTTATGTCCTGACCCATGATTCTATAGGCGTCGGCGAGGACGGCCCGACCCATCAGCCGGTTGAACATCTGGCGTCTTATCGCTGCATGCCCAATATTCTCACTTTCCGTCCCTGCGACGTAGTTGAAACGGCCGAAGCCTGGCAGTTGGCGCTGGAAGAAGAACATACGCCGAGTATTCTGGCTTTAACCCGCCAGAATCTGCCGATGTTGCGCGAGTCTGCCGAATTGAACCGCACGGCTCGCGGCGGCTATATTATCCACGGCGACAGGGATAACCGTCAGGCAACACTGATAGCGACCGGTTCCGAAGTTTCTTTAGCGGTTGCTGCCCGAGATAAGTTAAAAGAAGAAGGAATTGAGGTCGCGGTCGTTTCCATGCCCTGCACCGAACTGTTTGACAAACAGCCGATAGACTATCAGGAAGAAATTCTCGGAACTGCGCCGCGTATTGCCGTTGAGGCCGCTTCCAAATTCGGCTGGGAAAAATATGTCGGACTGCATGGCGACATCATCGGTATGGACGGTTTCGGCGCTTCCGGTCCGGCAGAACAGCTGTACGAGTACTTTGGCATTACCGTGGACGAAATTGTCGACAGCGTTAAAAATCTGCTCAAAAAGTAAAATAAAGCCCCGGGTTTCCGGGGCTTTTATCGTTGCGGCTAATAGTCGCAGGCATATTCCGCACCGTTATGGCTTGGCGTTTTGCCGGCGTCGACACCGTTGCCGAATGGACCGAAATCAGGACCGACACACCCCACAAATCTGATTGAGGCGCCGGCAGCAACGCATTCGGCTTTTCCCGGATGATTGTTGCAATTATATCCGACAATGCTGTAGCAGGTTTCATAATCGCAGCTTCCCGGCAGACAGCACCAAAATCCGAGACGTCTGTTTATGGGTGCGCTCGGACAGCTCTTCGAACAGTAGCCGCTTCTGTATATCCCGCCGACGGAAGAACAGGCGTTTTCGGAAGGGCAGGAATAAGGGAAGTAATCGCTGCTGCAGTAAGTGCTGCAACGAGAACTGTCCGCGGAACAAACGCTTCCTTCGCAGTACTGCCAGCTTCCGCCGCATTCATAATAACCGGGACAAGGGT
>ENA-OPEA01001279-OPEA01001279.1-human-gut-metagenome-genome-assembly--contig:-NODE-1279-length-11115-cov-2.362387_pt1 | contig 11115 bp, 9 predicted proteins | sample MGYA00241623_ERZ501509 | MGnify/ENA primary metagenome ERZ501509 (study PRJEB25962, sample SAMEA2042571) | human gut metagenome | biome: human gut; feature: human-associated habitat; material: faeces... | reverse complement strand
CAGCTGACGCTGCATTTCCACAGTCCTGTGGTCCGGATTCCCCACCAGATACAGACTTGTACGATAACCATGCAGTTTCAGAATACGGGCAACAGCCACGCCATCTCCTCCGTTGTTCCCGCTTCCGCAGACACAGAGAATCCGTTCTTCCTGTTTTTTGTCTGCCAGCGTCCGTTCCAGTTCTTCTGCGACTTTCAGAGCTGCCCGTTCCATCAGGACACAGGACGGAATCCCGATTCCATCAATCATATTTCCATCAAGAGCTTTCATTTCTTTACAGGTCACAATCTGTTTCATTCTTTTTCCTCACCTGCCATAATTAGCATAAAAGGCCATTACGCAGCCTCCTTGCCATAAGGAGCCGGGTAACAGCCTGTCTGTCCGTCCTGCCATCACTTTATAAGTGCTGCTTATTTCTCATCGTCTATATGTTCCTGACGATACTGACTGAGATTATAGGATAATGTCATAAGACTCTCTGAAAGATGAACATTCTCCACGATCACATCATCCGGAGTATCCAGATCGATATGTGCAAAATTCCAGATAGCTTTGATTCCGTTCTCGATCAGAATCTCCGCCATATCACGTGCCTTATTCTTCGGCAATGTCAGAATTGCGATCTCAATATTGTTTTCTTTCATAAAGAAAGGAAGATCACTGATCATCTGAATCTCAATCCCACGAACCGCAATTCCCTCAAGTACCGGATTTACATCAAAAATACCGACCAGCTTGAATCCTCTCTTCTCAAACTCAACATAATTGGCAAGTGCCTGCCCCAGATTACCAGCTCCTACAATGATCATCGGATGCACGATATCCAGCCCCAGGATCTTACCGATCTCTGTATAAAGATATTTTACATTATAACCGTATCCCTGCTGTCCAAATCCCCCGAAATTATTCAGATCCTGACGTATCTGAGACGCTGTAACACGCATTTTTTTACTAAGATCATTGGAAGAGATTCTCTCTACATTGTCTTCCAGAAGTTCACCAAGGTATCTATAGTAACGTGGCAGTCTCTTAATCACAGCTTTTGAAATCTGTTTCGCTTCCACCGTTGTCCCTCCTTACACTTTCTCGTTAATTATAACGAATTGACATTTTGTTGTCAATCAATGTTGTCAAATATGTACAATTTTCATTGATTTTCCTTTACAAAGGCCATTTTTGCTTTTATAATCATACCGTATATTTACTTCGGAGGAATAACTATGATTTTATCATGTCAGGGTATCTCCAAATCCTTCGGTGAAAAAGTGATTCTGGAAGATGCCTCTTTTCATATAGAAGAACGCGAAAAAGCTGCTCTGATCGGTAATAACGGTGCCGGCAAGACCACACTTCTTCGCATTATAATGGAGGAGATCCATGCAGATGCCGGACAGGTAGTTCTTGCCAAGGACAAACGCATCGGTTACCTCGCCCAGTATCAGGATGTACAGGGACACCTTTCTGTATATGAAGAACTCTTAAGCACCAAACAGTATATCATCGATATGGAAGAACGCCTTCGTGCCATGGAAGTCCAGATGAAAAATGCTTCCGGCGAAGAACTTGACCGCCTGATGAACTCCTACACCCGCCTGACTCATGAATTTGAACTGGAGAATGGCTATGCCTACAAAAGCGAACTTATGGGTGTTCTGAATGGTCTCGGATTTACAGAAGAGGATTTTACCAAACAGGTGGCGACCCTTTCCGGCGGTCAGAAAACACGTGTTGCCCTCGGTAAACTGCTGATTTCCAAACCAGATATCCTTCTGCTCGATGAGCCTACCAACCACCTGGATATGGAAAGCATTGCCTGGCTGGAAACTTATCTTCTCAATTATCCTGGTGCTGTTTTCATTGTATCTCATGACCGCTATTTTCTGGACAAAGTTGTCACAAAAGTCATCGAGATCGATGCCGGACAGGTTCGTATGTATGCCGGTAATTACTCCGCTTATGCAGAGAAAAAAGCACAGCTTCGTGATGCCCAGTACAAGGCATATCTCAACCAGCAGCACGAGATCAAGCATCAGGAAGCCGTTATCGTCAAGCTGAAATCTTTCAACAGAGAAAAATCCATCAAACGTGCAGAGAGCCGTGAAAAGATGCTGAATAAGATTCAGCGGATCGACAAACCGATCGAAGTCCAGAGCCAGATGCGTCTTTCTCTTGAGCCACGCGTGGTCAGTGGAAACGATGTCCTTACCGTAGAAGATCTCGCCAAAAGTTTCCCGCAGCAGAAACTTTTTTCCAATATTTCTTTCCAGATCAAACGAGGCGAGCGCGTAGCACTGATCGGAAACAACGGAACCGGCAAAACTACAATGCTCAAGATTCTCAACGGACTTCTGGATGCAGACGCCGGAAGCTTCTCTCTGGGTGCCAAAGTGCAGATTGGTTACTATGATCAGGAGCATCATGTACTTCATGCAGAAAAAACAATTTTTGAGGAAATTTCAGACACATATCCGACACTGACCGAGACACAGATCCGTAATATGCTGGCAGCATTTCTCTTTACCGGAGACGATGTATTCAAAGTGATCTCCTCTCTTTCCGGTGGTGAACGAGGCCGTGTTTCTCTTGCAAAACTGATGCTCTCAGAAGCAAACTTCCTGATTCTCGATGAACCGACCAACCATCGCATCCAAGGAAATCCTGGAGGAAGCCCTGAACAGCTACACCGGAACGGTACTGTACGTTTCTCATGACCGTTATTTCATCAACCAGACTGCAACCCGCATTCTGGATCTGACAAATCAGTCAGTTGTCAACTATATCGGTGATTACGACTACTATCTGGAGAAAAAAGAAGAACTGACTGAGAAATATGCTCCGACTGCACAGGAAGCCACCGAAGAAGCTAAAGAAGAAACTCCTTCTGAGGGAAAACTCACCTGGCAGCAGCAGAAAGAAGAACAGGCTCGCAAGCGCAAACAGGAAAACGAACTTAAAAAAGTCGAAAAACGTATTGAAGAACTTGAAACACGAGATAAAGAGATCGACGACACTCTCGTTCTTCCGGATGTCTGTACGAATGTAGGACGCTGTGCGGAACTGAGCCGCGAAAAAGACAAGATTCAGGCAGAACTTGAAGAATTATATGAAAAATGGGAGGAACTTGCATAACTGCAATTTTCTCTCCCACATTGCAAGAGCCACTGTATCGCAGTTGATACAATGGCTCTTTTGTGCGTATATTAAATCATTTTTTCCAGAGATTCTCTGATTGCAAGGATGAAATCACGGCTGTTCAGCACAGTCGGATTCTCAATTGTTGTGATCAGTGCAAGGTCTTTGGTCATCTTGCCACTTTCAATCGTGGAAAGAGTCGCTTTTTCCAGTTTATCTGAAAACTCTTCCAGTTTCTGATTGCCATCCAGTTCTCCACGTTTACGAAGAGCTCCTGTCCATGCGAAAATCGTTGCCACAGAGTTGGTAGAAGTTTCTTTTCCTTCCAGATGACGATAATAATGTCTCTGTACTGTTCCATGAGCTGCTTCATATTCGTAATATCCCTGAGGAGAAACAAGTACTGATGTCATCATTGCAAGAGAACCGAATGCAGAAGAAACCATATCGCTCATAACATCTCCGTCATAGTTCTTGCATGCCCAGATAAATCCGCCTTCTGCCTTCATAACACGTGCTACGATATCATCGATCAGACTGTAGAAATAAGTAAGTCCTGCTTCTTCGAATCTGTCCTTAAATTCTGTGTCAAATACCGTCTGGAATACTTCTTTGAATTTCGCATCGTATGTCTTGGAGATTGTATCTTTCGCGCCAAACCATACATCCTGCTTCGTATCCAGTGCATAGTTGAAACAGCTTCTTGCAAAGCTTTCAATGGATGCAGTCATGTTGTGCATGCCCATCGCAACTCCCGGTGCTTTGAATTCCTGTACAAGGGAGCGTTTCTCTTCACCGTCTTCTGAAGTATAAACCAGTTCAACCTTACCTGGTTTGTCAATGTACATCTCTGTGTTCTTGTAAATATCTCCATATGCATGACGCGCAAGTGTGATCGGTTTCTTCCAGTTGCGTACACATGGCTCAATTCCCTTTACAACGATCGGTGCACGGAATACCGTTCCGTCAAGAATTGCACGGATCGTACCATTCGGGCTCTTATACATCTTCTTGAGATCATATTCGTCCATACGGGCATGATTTGGTGTGATCGTCGCACATTTTACTGCAACACCATATTTCTTAGTTGCTTCAGCAGCATCGATCGTAACCTGGTCATCTGTTTCATTACGATAATTCAACCCGAGATCATAATACTCTGTGTTCAGATCAATAAACGGAAGAAGAAGTTCATCTTTGATCATTTTCCAGAGGATTCTGGTCATCTCATCTCCGTCCATCTCTACCAACGGTGTCGTCATTTGAATTTTTTCCATAATACGTCTCCCTTGTCTGATATCTGATTTTTTGCAACTGTTTATCTCCGAACAATTGCCAATTTTCTACTATTCTATCCGAAAAAAGGAGTTCCGTCAATACTTTCAGTCTTTACTATGGTAAAATCATGCATTTTTATTTATACAATCATGTGCATTTCCTATAATGCCAAAAACTTTTTGCAGTTGAACTTTCCCCATCCCTGCTGGTTTCTCGGCAGTCCCATATCATCGCAGCTGTCTCGCAACATCATTTTAATCTCTACATTGGAAAGCAGAGAATCTTTTTCCAGTGCCAGCGCAATCGCACCGGACACCAGCGGTGTTGACATGGACGTTCCGCTTTTCATGCTGTACAGGTTTCCAGCTCCCGGGGTACACGCCATGATCTGCCGTCCCGGTGCCACCAGATCCGGCTTGCATACACATTCAAACGTCGGTCCCCGTCCGGATACCGCCTGCTTTCCCGAGAGCATATCACTGGATCCCACCGTAATGATCTTTTTGCTGCATCCAGGTGCCGTCACGCTCCCCGGCTTCGGTCCCTGATTTCCTGCCGCTGCGACCACAACCAGCCCTTCATCCCATAATCTCTCCACCCCCTGCACCAGTACATCCTGATCGTTTCGTGTGCGATAAGTCGTTCCCACAGAAATATTAACAATTCGAATCCTGTATCGTTCCCTGTTCTGTAAAATCCAACGAAAAGCCTGCAGAACATCTTCTTTATTTCCATTCCCAAACCGATCGAGTACTTTCAGTGCTGCTATCCTGCTGCCTGGTGCCATCCCTTTATATTTCCCCAGGGAGGCCCTGCCACTCCCGGCCAGAATTCCGGCTACACAGGTTCCATGTCCATTGTCGTCATATGGAGATTTTTTATGCGCTATAAAATCCGCAAAAGCACAAATTCTGCTGTCAAAATCTATATGCGGATAGATTCCCGTGTCAAGAATTGCCACTCCGATTCCCTTTCCTGTATAAAATGACTCGTTCATGCATATACTCCAGATAAAGGTTTCTATATTAATATATTCCAGTTTCAGTGAAAGGGGGTGCGGAATTTGATCATTGTAGCACTTATTGTGTTTTTCTGCCTGCAGGCATTTGTGCGCTTCTGCTGCCTCGCCGCCGGAAATGACCCCGGATCACAGGAAATATCCGACCAGGAACAGATGGAATATATCCAGATGTGGATGAAAGATAAAAAGCGGAAAGCATGAAAAAAAAGAGAAAGCCTCTCGACTTTCTCTTAGCATAAATAATCATTCACCAACAGCTATTCCGTTTTATCCTCTGCCGGGGTCTGATCACTGCCTTCTTCTGAACCGTCTTCGTCAGCGTTGTCTTCTGTATTTCTGACTACTGCATCTTCCGGTGCATCGGTTGGCTTTGTAATTGTAATGTTTCCAAGATCTTCTACCGTCTCCTGCTGTGAAAGTGTCGCCTTATAATCATCACGCTCAGCTCTTTTGGATCTGTTTACCTTCACCATCATTGCCAGGCATACAATCAGAATGACAACCAGAATATAATATCCTGCAGAAGACAAAAAGCTCTTTCTATATCTGTGTTTATGCTTTGACATATGATTTTTCCTTTACATTATTCTGCTGCTTCAGCACTTTTGTCAAGAATTGTCATTGCTCCAAGGAATGGAAGTTTCACTTTCATCTCACCTGTTTTTGGATCAAAATCATCTTCGTCAAAAGTAATAAATGCAACTTTACCTGTTTCCGGGCTGATCATTACAACCGCAAGGTCTTCTGCCTTTTTTTCTTTGGCTGCCTCGAATGCAATTTTTACTACAATATCCTCATCCAGTGTATACTTAACTTCATCCCCACGAACTAATGCAAGATCAACAAACTGTGTAGTAAGCTTGTACTCTGTTAGGTCGATTTCCTCTTCTGATTCTGTCTTTACCTTCTGAATATCTTCAACCTTTAATTCTTTCAGAGCATCTTCGATCTGTTCAATAGTAGGTTTATTCTTTTCATCATTCACTGTTTTCAGAATGCTCTTTAATGCTTCGATCTTTGTGTAAGCATCCAGGGCCTTTTCATCTGTTCCATCAATTGCCTGCACTCTAAGCTTCCATTCATCATAAAGAGTGGATGTAATAATCTCCGGATTCTCCGGAATGATCTGTCCGATACTCGGTGCTGCAAATACAGTTGCGGACATACTTACTACCATCGCTGCAATCACACCTAACATTACTTTTTTCTTCATATTAGTTATGCCTCCTTAATTCATTTGCATCAGTGTATCTATAACAAAACATGAGTCCATGTCCGTCATACCTTTTCATAAAACAGATCAAGAATCAGCTGCTGCAATGCAGTTTCATCCGGATAGAATTCATCATGATCTTCTCCCAGCTGATCCTGACCTTCCAAATCTATAAAACTATCATCCGTCAATTCTGTTTTTCTGACAAAATCCATCAGATTAATATACTGATTTTTCGTGATACTGGTCTGCAGATAATCCTTCATTGAATCCAGAGAATCCCACAGTTTTTCCAGGTGGCTCTGATCGAGAGATTTTATCTTATCCGCATAGGCAACTGCAAATGCTCTCTGGCGTTCCATACGCCCTTCATTGCTGAAATCGATCGAGGTATCTCTGTGCTGCAGGAATGGCCGGATCGTTGTATCATCCAACGTTACCTCAGCCCCCTCATAAAATTCCGGATACTCTTCTTCCAGATCATTATTGGGAACTGTAACGGTAACACCACCTACCAGATCATTGATATAAGTCATCGAATCCTGATTTGTCACTACATAACGTTTAACCGGTACTCCGCCAAATAACAGCGAAACCGCCTCACAGAGATTATTACAGCTGACTTCTCCACCGTCTCCATAAGTATACGCATATCCGATATGTGTTTTGTAAAGTCCCATATCCGTACCATCCAAAGAATATTGGCGTATATCTGTCATCGTATCTCTGCTTACAGAAACAACCGATATCCTGTTCTTCTTTTCATCCATAACCACAAGCTGAATGCTGTCTGCCCTGGCTTTATTGCCATACTGGGCTTTCGCTTCCATCTTACCGGTAGAATCCACTCCTGCATACAGGATACTTGTAATCAGATTGTAGTGATATTTCTCACCCTTATATGTAATATCCCTGTATCCACTTCCTGTATTATTGGAAGTTCCTCTGATATCCATCGCCTTCTGATTCTGAAGCTGCCTGTATATGCCTGCAAAACCAACCAGCAAAACCACAACACATACAATCACGCTACCGATAATCCGTCTTCTTCGGAGCTTTTGTTGTTGACGATGATGCCGATGGTGAGTAGAAAGCCGGCGAGGCCCAGAAGAAAGCTCATGATCAGATGCGGGAGATTGGAGTCGGACCCAACAAGATACACGGTTTGAGCCGCGCACGCTCGGAGCCTTCCACCCTACCCTAAAAGTCGTCTAATGCGGCCACGATTCAACTGACACCAAGCAGCTTGAGGAATAGCTGATCGCGTTTGGTTGTTTCCGTGGTCCATTTGGAAGCACTGTCGTTACCTGTCGTAGCAACGTAGTCGACGCAACGGAACCAATCAAGAATTTGAATCAGTGAGTGCTGATCGAGCCAAGCAAGCAGCTTTTCTTCGAGATTCAACTCTTCCTTCGTTTTCTTTTCAGTGCTCTTTTGGGCAAGCCCCTTTTTCACATCCTGAATTCTCTTCGTCAGGAAGCAGTGATAGCCCAGCCCGACGAATTGTGCGAATTGTCTGCCGTAAAGGTTTTCCGGATACCACGTTCTGGGCTTGCGTCCGTCGAAGCTGTCCTTGTAGGTCGCGAACAACTCTTCAATCTTTTCGCGGGAGCGGTATGCTTTCAGAGCTTCAATGGGATCGCGAATTTCGTTGCTCACGAGGACAAAGTACCCCCAGTATCGCTTGGCTTCTTCGATCTTTTCATTCTTGAAGGAAACCTTGACGCCTTTGCTTGTGCGCTTCACGATGAGGAAGTTGTCTATCAGCTTCTGGGCGGCAGGTCGGAATTCTTCAACACCATCTTCCAAATCTTTCTTGATTGAAAAAAGGCTCTCCTTAAGACGTCTTTCTTGAATCGGAGCTGCTTCCGGCTTGTAACAAACATGAACATACAATCGCCGGGTGAATGTTTCAGTCTGTCCTGCTTCGTAGTTGCCGCGCGTGCGCTGACGAACGATGCTGAAATCGTGCTGGCGACGACGCATGACGGCATTGACACCGACATCAAACGGACAGGAATTTTCGAAAGCGCCAATCTCTTCGCGAACAGCATCAATTTCTTCACGAACCCATTTGTCGGTGCTGTTGGCGAGCATCAGGAACTTCACGTGCTCCCGCGCGAGGTAAGTCATGTTGGCCTGACAGTAAAAGCCGTTGTCAGCCACGATAACCGGTGCAGAGAGGCCCAGCACCTCAAGCTGCCGTAGAGAATTTGCCAGCGAGATCTTGTCCGGAATGTTTCCCGGCTGCTTGCTGAAAGCTACCGGTTCTCGATTCTCAACTGAATACAGGACCAGAAGCTTGATCGTATCCAGTCCGTCGCCATCCTTGTTGAATCCCTGACGCGCTTCGATTTGATTCTTCGAATATGTAGAAAAGGTCGTTGTGTCCAGAGCCAAATTCAAGCCCGACGAGGAAACTCTTTGAGCACGGCTTCGAAAATAGGCTTGCAGGCCTGACTCATTACGTCCGACAGACGCAAAAAGCTTGCCGTACACATCCTGCGTGATGGGGTACTCGTAAGGCAACGGATTCATCATCTGCCACGTCTCCATGCGAGGCAGCGTATCACCATCAGTGGCAACCCAATATCGGGCGATTGAACTCAATTTCTGAGCATCCCCAATCTCGAAGCATGTCTTCAGATCCTCATCGATGCCCGATTCCTTTCCGGCCCATTCGAGAATTTTCTGCAGTCCGACATGCGTGCGCACAGCTTCAACCGGAGGCTCTACAACCTCAGAACGCGATTTTTTGGGGCGAGTCGGAATCATTTCCGTCGTTCCGGCCAGGATTTTTCCAAGAAGTCGGGTAGAGATCGTCTTGGTTTTCTGCGTCTTGGCGTCATATCCGGTAACGCGTTCATACACGTAAACATCGCCATTCGGGCGGGTGTCACGACGAATTCCAACATGCTTTTTTCCAGCGAGAGGACGTCCCATAATCTGCTCCAATGGTGTACCTGTATTATATTATAGGTGCACTATTGGAGTCAATAAAAAAGTCCGTGTGTTTCACGGACTTTTAGTTTGAAAGACCTACTCCCAACAGGGTTTCGTGGGGTCTTTCGACGACTTTTAGGCTATGACAAGCGCGATGAGCACAGGGTGGAGGAGGCGACGAGGAGGGTGCCGCTTTGAGCCGAATGAGCAGGGGACGCCTCCTCGTCAGAAGAGTGATATGGTTTGAGATAATCCATCCCTTCAAGGCCAACTCACATGCACTTCAGGAAACGCTCCAACAACCATTCTTGGCTCATCTTCGATATTCTTGACGACAACACCAAGCGCAAGCTCGCGCTCGTTCACGATGATGGCGGCTTGGAGCCTCGAATCGAGTGGTGCCATGCCACAGAGGACGAAAAACCGACCGTTCTGAAGCTTGCTGTGAAGATCTGGACGACGCGACGCAAGCCCAATATCCCTGTTGAACTGCAGAAAGATCATCAGACAGTTGAAGAGGCGTCTGTCCATGAAGCGCAGGAGGCCGCTGTGGTCACTAGCTCGGGAATACCACCTCAGCCGAATACCGAACAGTTGGTTGGCGTTTCCAAAGCTCCTGACGCCGCCACCGATCACGAGGCGCCGTGCGATGAAACGATGAACGGCGTTCCGGTTTCGGCGACTGACCTTGTTGAAGAACAGCCATCCCCAAACAATCTTGAGCCTTCGGCCGGGGCTGACCCTGTGAAAATCAACGTCGGGTCCGCAACTCATGAGGCCGGCTCCGATATGCTGACGTTGGAAGAACCGGAATCTTCTTCTCCCCTCAAGATAGGCATATTCTGCGAGGGGGAAACTGAGCAGCGCTACATCCAATATCTCGCGAAATTCCTTGAAATCCAAGATAAGGTTGACGTTCAAGTCACCACGAACAAGGATCCCGGTGTGGTCTTCAAGACCATCGCAGCGCAGTTCCTGTGGGACCGGCAAGTTGGGAAGGAGAAGTATTCGGAAATCTGGCTCGTCTATGATCGTGACAGTCATAGCCAATTTGACTTTGCAGTGGAGATGGCGCCGAAGTTCCCATTCATGCACCTCGCGTTGACGAACCCATCGCTCGAGTACTGGTTTCTCCTGCACTTCGAAACGTTCAATGGCGTCTTGCCGCTCGATCATGAGATCGTCATCTCCAGAGAGCGTCGGGAGGAAATGATCGGAGCACGGACGAAGCGAGTCTTCATCGACGAAGTTATCGAAATGACTACCGCGAACGAAACGTGTCTCAACATGCTCAAGCAGCATTGTCAGGGCTATGAGAAGAATTCGGACAAATGCTTTCCAGTGCTCCGGCTGAATACCTTGACAGCGTGTCACCGTGCTCGTCAACTTGAAAATCCTGCTGTCGGACAGGGAAGTGGCATGCCTGATCTAATCGATCGGCTCTGTCGCCTGACTGGCTTGCCGCTTGAAGAGGCCCGCAACCGGTTGGTCCGCAAAGAACTAACCCCCGAACACCCTCGATACGAGG
>ENA-OPEA01001272-OPEA01001272.1-human-gut-metagenome-genome-assembly--contig:-NODE-1272-length-11150-cov-3.459486_pt1 | contig 11150 bp, 5 predicted proteins | sample MGYA00241623_ERZ501509 | MGnify/ENA primary metagenome ERZ501509 (study PRJEB25962, sample SAMEA2042571) | human gut metagenome | biome: human gut; feature: human-associated habitat; material: faeces... | reverse complement strand
CTTGTAAAGAGCCTGCGCCTGCTGCTCTAAATTTTCATTTATGTTAGGAGAGGAAGATAATGTATAACTTTTATTATGATGAGTCCGAACATAGCCGTATTATCAATCTCTCCACAATTACAGGAGAAACTTACTATGATAATTTCCTTGTCGCTATTGTAGGGTGGGACTCAGACAAAGAAGTTGAGATAAAGCAGAAATATTTGGCTTTTGAAGAAAAGTATGCTGAGCGTAAGAAAAAAGGAGAATTAAAAAGCGATACCTTCAAAAGCAATCAATTTAAGTACGGCTTTGCTTCGTTTAACAAACAAAACATAGAATTACTTGATGAATTGCTTGAGATTATAGATAACAATATTTATATCTATTTTTGTATAGCAAGTAAGCTTGAATTCATAATATTGCAACTGTTCAAAGGCTACCATAATAACTTCTTTGTTGACATGGATGCAATAAAATATTCAATCGTAAAAACTGTTTTAACATATCATCCCGATGGCGTTATACAGAATATTTATAGCTCGCCAAAAGTGTTTGTGGAATCTTTGATATTATTCTTCAAGGAACGAATAGAGTTAAATAAAAGAAACCCCGTTCTTAAATCATCTGAAAATGAAGCTCTTTCAAATATTCTTATGGTTTTACAAGATGTTAAGCCGCCTCAAACGCTTAATTGGGATTATCATGTGCCATTTGTTGGATTTGACTTTTATCTAAAAAGCAAGAACATCAATGATTACACTCTCACAATTGATAAAGAAGGCAAAGAAGGAGAGCAAAGTAAAACGCTTTTAGCAGCGATAGAAGTCGGTTTAATGAATTGTGGAGAATTAAACTCAAAAAATCACTTTGGACTAAGAATTGCTGATATGCTGGCAGGTATTGTCGGTAAGTTGATGAAATCATTGTTTCATTCACTGCATAATGACGGTAATAATGCTGCTGTTACAAAAACTCTGCTTGATAAAGCTTGGTTTAGGGTGAATGATAAACAATTAGGCTTATATAAAAAGCTATATCATATTCTTTTAGAAATAAACAATGATTGGTATAAAATCTATGCTGGTAATTATTCTGATGACCTTATTAGTCTTTTAGGTCTATTGGATTATATGAATCATTTCGAGTCTGCCGATGAAATAACGAAAGATTTTGAAATGCTCCCTGAGTATTGCAATGCTTGTATATGTAGTAGGTTACAAGGACATTTTGAACGAATGCATAATAAACTGCCTGTTGAGCCTGTTGTTCCCGAAACAAAGGAATATTTTAGAAATAATAGAGGGGCAAAGGTATACTTGGATATCAATAAACAACCCAAACTGCAATTAGAATATGGTGAGAAGAAGCTTCATGTACTTAGTGTTGGTCGCTCAAAAGATGGAATTCCGTTAGTTACTATTGCAAGTGAACCAGAAAACCTGTGTTTAAGATTGCCTTACCAATTAGATGATTGGGTAATATGGGCTGTAGGAATGGCTATGCAGGGATAAAAGCGCTTTCCTGCTGATGTAATCTTTAGCAAAACCAACGATGGATACTACGCAGATATTTTATAGATAAGGAGCTGATAGAATATGCCTTACACCGAAGAAAAATACGAAAACGCAATAATACAGCTATTTGAGGGAATGGGCTACACCCACGCCTACGGTCCGGCTATCGACCGTGACTATCGTATCCCGCTGTATATGGACGAACTGACAGCAGCACTCTATCGGCTCAATCCCACGCTCCCCGATGATGCGATCAGCGATGCATTCTTTAAGCTCCAGAATTTTGAAAACGGCGAGCTGGTGCAGAAAAACGCTGTATTTATGGACTATCTGCAAAACGGCATCGAAGTCCGCTATACTGATAAGGGCGAGGAGCGTTCTGCAATCTGCTATCTTGTTGACTACGCAAACACGGACAACAACTCATTTATCGTTGCAAATCAGTGGACTTTCATAGAGAATGACGAGAAGCGCCCCGATGTCCTGCTGTTCATCAACGGTCTGCCCGTGGTGCTTATGGAGCTGAAATCTCCCTCCCGTGAGGAAACGGACGCTTCCGAAGCCTATACGCAGATCAGGAACTATATGCACTCCATTCCCTCTATGTTCATCTATAATGCTATCTGCGTTATGAGTGACCTTTCCGAAAACCGTGCAGGCACGATCACTTCGGGCGAAGATCGCTATATGGAGTGGAAAACAAAAGACGGCAGCTATGAAAATACGCAGTTTGCCCAATTTGACACGTTCTTTGAGGGTATCTTCACGAAAGACCGCCTGCTCGACATTCTAAAAAACTTTATCCTGTTTTCCAACGAGGGCTTGCAGAGTTATAAGATACTTGCAGGCTATCATCAGTATTTTGCCGTTCGCAAGGCTATCGAATCCACCAAGAAAGCTACTGTCACCGACGGTAAGGGCGGTGTGTTCTGGCATACGCAGGGTTCGGGCAAGTCGCTGTCTATGGTGTTCTATGCCCATTTACTTCAATCTGCCCTTGAAAGCCCGACTATCGTTGTTATCACGGACAGAAACGATCTTGACGATCAGCTCTATTCGCAGTTTGCGAAATGCAAGGCTTTTCTCCGTCAAGAGCCTGTCCACGCTGAAAGCCGTGAACACCTGAAAACACTCCTTGACGGTCGCAAGGCAAACGGCATTATCTTCACCACGATGCAGAAGTTTGAGGAATCGGGTGAGCCGCTGTCTGAAAGAAGAAATATCATTGTTATGGCTGATGAAGCTCATAGAGGGCAGTATGGTCTGACAGAAAAGATCAAGATGACGAAGAATGAGGACGGCGAGCTTGTTGCCCGTAAGGTCATCGGTACAGCTCGAATTATCCGTGATACGCTCCCGAATGCTACATATATCGGCTTTACGGGTACGCCTATTTCCAGAGAGGACAGAAATACCCGTGAAGTATTCGGAGATTATATTGACATCTATGACATGACACAGGCTGTCGAGGACGGTGCGACACGTCCTGTCTACTATGAAAGCCGTGTCATGAAGCTGAAACTCGATGAAAACACCCTGAAACTGATCGACACCGAATATGAGATCATGGCGCAGAATGCCGATGCTGACGTAATAGAGAAAAGCAAGCGTGAGCTTGGGCAAATGGAAGCTATCCTCGGTCACGATGATACGATAAAGTCCCTTGTTGACGATATTCTTGACCATTATGAAAGCTATCGTGAGAACCTGCTGACAGGTAAGGCGATGATCGTTGCATATTCCCGTGCTATCGCTATGAAGATATACAAGCGTATCCTTGAAATTCGTCCGGGCTGGGAGGAAAAGGTCGCTGTGGTCATGACGGCTTCTAACAAAGATCCCGAAGAATGGCACAGTATCATCGGCAACAAGCGCCACAAAGAGGAGCTTGCAACAAAATTCAAGGACAATGACAGTTCGCTGAAAATCGCTATCGTGGTCGATATGTGGCTGACGGGCTTTGATGTGCCGTCCCTTGCGACGATGTATGTCTATAAACCGATGATGGGCTACAATCTGATGCAGGCTATCGCCCGTGTCAACAGAGTGTTCCGTGATAAAGAGGGCGGTCTGGTCGTTGATTATGTCGGTATCGCAGGTGCATTGAAGCAGGCTATGAACGATTATACCGTTCGTGACAAGAAGAATTACGGCAACACGGATATTGCAAAGGTAGCATATCCGAAGTTTCAGGAGAAACTGCAAGTTTGCCGTGATCTGCTCCATGAATATGATTATTCTGCATTTTTCGGCGGTAATGAGCTTACGGCAGGACGCACGATCACTGGTGCGGTCAATTTTCTCATGGACAGAAAGAGGGAGAAAGACAGAGAAAGTTACACAAAAGAAGCCCTGCTGCTGAAACAGGCACTTTCGCTTTGTTCCTCTATCGCTGAGGAAGATGAGCGTGAAGAAGCCGCTTTCTTTGAAGCTGTCCGTGTCCTGCTGATGCGTATTCTCAATCAGGGCGGAGGTAAAAAGCTCTCACTCCCTGAGATCAATGCCAAAATCAATGAGCTGTTGAAGCAGAGTATCAAGAGTGACGGTGTTATCAACCTTTTCTCCGACAAGGAACAGGACTTCTCACTGTTTGATCCGAAATTCTTGGAGGAGATCTCCAAAATGAAAGAAAAGAACCTTGCTGTTGAGCTGCTGAAACGCCTGATCGCTGAACAGGTGCATATCTACAAACGGACAAACCTCGTAAAATCGGAGAAATTCAGCGATATCATGCAAGGCGCTATGAATCGTTATCTCAACGGTATGCTTACCAATGAGGAAGTAATACAGGAGATGCTTAACCTTGCAAAGCAGATCAGAGAAGCCCAAAAAGCGGGCGAAGATCTCGGCCTGACTGCTGATGAGCTTGCTTTCTACGATGCACTCACCAAACCGCAGGCGATAAAAGACTTCTACGAGAATGAGGAGCTTATCGCTATCACAAAGGAGCTTGCCGATACGCTCCGCCGTAATCGCACGATAGACTGGCAGAAGCGTGAGAGTGCAAGAGCCAGAATGCGAATGATGATAAAGAAACTTCTGAAAAGTCATCGCTATCCGCCGGAGGGTATGGACGATGCGGTGGCTACTGTTATGCAGCAATGTGAGCTGTGGGTTGACAACGCAAGTATGAATTGATATAGGAGATGAAATTATGCTGAAAAAAGCAACATGGCCGCTATTTACACTTTCAAAAAAACGTAAGAGAATAGATACTAATCCTGATTATCAGCGACCAGCAGTATGGACAAAAGCACAAAAGCAACTATTGATTGATTCAATTTTACGAGACTTCGATGTACCTAAAATTTATTTGCACGAAAAAAACAATGACACATATGATGTTATCGACGGTCAGCAACGTATTCGTGCAATATGGTCGTTCTATGATGATGAGTTCGCTTTGCCTAAAGATGCTGAACCTGTTAATGGTTATGATGTTGCAAACAAAAAGTATAGCGAACTTGATATGGATATTGCAACAATAATAGATAGCTATAATTTGGATTTCGTTATACTTGATACACAGAACGAAGATGAAATAAGAGAAATGTTCCTGAGGCTTCAAAATGGTACGACTTTAAAAGCTCAGGAAAAAAGGAACGCAATGCCCGGACAAATGAGGAATTTTATAAAAGAGCTTACTAATCATGAATTCTTCTCGAAAGTCAATTTTTCCAATACTCGTTTTACTTATGATCTCATAGCTGCTCAAATGACACTTCTTGAATTGAACAAGGGTATTTGCAATATAAAAGATAGAGATTTAAATGCAATGTATGAAAAATCAAAGAATTTTAATACTTCGTCCACTGATGCCAAAACAATATATCACATTTTGGATTATCTTAATAAAATGTTTCCTGTCAAAGCACCGGAGTTGAAAAGATACAGCACCATTTCACTATTTATACTAATTATGGATTTAATGCCGAACTATGATATTCGTGAGCGAGAAGCTGATATTGCAAAGTGGTTTATTGATTTTGAAGCTGAGAGATTATTAGACGAACATAAAGAACCAGAAAAGCAAGATCCACGTCTTGTAGTCTACCATGAAAGAGTATCTCATTCATCTGACTCGGAAGATTCATTACTTTACAGACATAATTTCCTTAAAGAAAGCCTTTTAACCCATGTTCCTAATCTTCCACAAAAAGATCCTAAAAGAAATTTTGACGAGGCGCAGCGTCAAGTCATTTATCGACGTGGAAACGGTATTTGCAAAATATGTGGGGTAAAATGTAATTGGAATAACTGGGAAGCAGATCATATTACTCCATGGAGTAAGGGTGGAAAAACCGAAATAGAGAATGGACAGGTACTCTGTCCTTCATGTAATTCAAAGAAAAGCGATTCGTAAGAAATAATATCCAACAAAACTTAGTCTATTGGTGCACACAAAACCTATCCCACACAACTCACATTCAGCATTGTGGTATATCCCGTAATCAGTGGATACTAAAATGATACATAGCAACATTAAAGCATCCTCTCGGAGCGTTCCTGAGAGGGTGCTGTTTTCATCGGTTTGTTTTCCGCTCCGCAGGCTCGGACGGCGTTGAGGGGCATTTCCGTTCGTCACAGTCCGCACCACATTGCTGATAAGCTCAATGAGGACGGTGTGCCGATATCCTCTGTCTACTACTACGCAAAGCTCAGCAAGCCTAATCTTCGCAGAACAAGGCATATGTGGAGCCCTGAAACAGTCAGGCAGATACTTCACAATTATACCTACCTCGGACACCTTGTTCAGCTCCGCACAAGAACAGTCAGCTACAAAAATGACGAGGAAGACATGATCGTTGTGAAGAATACGCATGAGCCTATTGTTTCGCAGGAGCTTTGGGACAGGGTGCGTGAAATGGAGCAGTCTGTATCACAAGGCAAGCGTAACAGCATCGGATATGTAGCAAATCTCAGCGATTTGATCTACTGTCAGGACTGCGGAAACAAAGTCCGCCTTGCGTGGAACAATACCACAAGCGGCAGTAAGAAGAAGCCGAGAAAGTATATCCACCACAATTACAACTACACTTCTTACATGAAATTCGGAAAGCGATACTGTCCCAGCCATTACATTAAAATGCAGGATATGGATGCTATCGTGCTTGAAGATATTCGAAGTCTTGCACAGCTTGTGGTGGAGGACGAAGAAAAGGCTAAAGCAGAGTTTCTTGCACGCAAGGCGAAGCACCACGAAGAGCAGTATTCCGTGGACACCAAGAAGTTCACAGAAGGCAGATACCGCTTGCAGGAGATTACCCGTGAGATTTGTCTGGTATCACGCTTGATGCCTATGTCGAGGGGCAGCCCCGTGAGGTCTACATCTACTACAAACTGCTCGATGAACCACTCAAAGACAAGAGAAGCCTGTTTTAAGGCGTATTTACGTTATTTATCAACCATACAAAAGTGTGTTTCCGTTTGGCAAGAGCACTACCGCTGATTTTTACAGTCACTTGGATTTCAACTCTAAGATTGACTCAGCTAATACGATCGCCAATATCCTCGGTGGCGGAACTGTCGAAAGGCCGCCCGCTGCGGAAAGCAAGAGTGTAGGAAGCCCTAATACGGCTGATGACATGAAGAAATAAAAGAAATGTGACTGACTGGTAGATAAATGGACAAAAAAATAAAATCGGACTTCAAAAAAGCCCGATTTTACGATGATTTATGGTGCCGCTAACCGGACTTGAACCGGTACGGGTTTTACCCCGAGGGATTTTAAGTCCCTTGTGTCTGCCTATTCCACCACAGCGGCATGCAAGATATATTATAACACTTTTTTTGTAAAATGTCAACGCTTTTTTTGAAAATTACAAGTTGTTAAACAGAAATAAATGGTAATTGTGGAATGGCAACGGTGTTTATTTTAAATCTTTTTGCCTTGAAACTGAAAATCTGTAGATAAATACAGATATCAAAGCGGTGACGACTTCTGTTATCCAGAATGCGTTCCATACGCCTGTTGGTCCCGTGAGCTTGCAGAGGAAGAACGCAAGTGGCAGTATTATCGCAATAAATCTGCACAGAGATATCATAAGCGACGGAATGCCCATGCCAAGCCCCTCCAGCGCACCTGATGAGGTGACGGATACTGCGGAGATAACAAAGCCGATACAGATAAGGCGCAGTGCTGTTTTGCCTATGGCGATAGTGTCAGCGTTTTCCGTGAAAAGTCCTATGAGCTTGGCTGGGAAAAGTGCGCATATGATAGTTCCTGCCGCCAATATCACACCTGTCATGTAAAGAACAATGCGGTAAATTTTCTTCACACGCTCCCTCTCGCCTGCTCCGTAGTTAAAACTGATAACTGGTCGCATACCCTGAATAACACCGTTTGCGGGTAGATAAAGAAAGGTCTGGAGCTTGTAGTAAATTCCAAGAACAAGCACATAGCTTTGTGAATATGCCGCAAGTATGCCGTTGAGGGCGGATATGAGAAGTGACGGCAGTGCAAGATTAAGTGTTGCAGGAATGCCTATGGAGTACATCTTTGCGATTATTATGCCGTCGGGACGCTTCTGTTTTGCGGAAAGCTTAACAGGAAGCTCACAGCGAAGATATGCTATTATGTATATGACAAGGGTCAGCACCTGACCGATACCGGTGGCGAGTGCAGCACCCTTTATACCCATCTCAGGAAAAAATCCAACGCCAAAAATAAGCAGAGGGTCAAGGATTATGTTTGCGATACAGCCGCAGAGCATACTGAACATTGATATCTTCATTCTGCCGACAGATTGGAATATCTTCTCAAATGCAATGGCAAGCATTAATGCAGGAGAGAATGTAAATACAATGTTACAATACTGCACGCCAAGATCTATAACGTTTTTATTACTTGTGAACATAGATAGAAATGCAGGCATTATAAGTATACATATTATCATTAGCACAATACCATGCAAAGCCGAAAGGGCAAGCCCCTGAGTTGCGGCAATGTCAGCCTTTTCCTTTCTGCCTGCACCAAGATATATGGCAATGACCGCATTGATGCCGATACCAAAGCCGATAGCAGTGGCACTTATAAAATTCTGCACTGGGAACACCAGTGAAAGCGATGTCATTGCGTCCTCGCTTATCTTTGCCACGAAAAAGCTGTCAATGATGTTGTAAAGAGAGTTTACAAGCATTGATATCACCATTGGCAGGGACATTGAAAGCAGAAGAGGGAAGATCGGTCTTGTTTTCATGAAATCACTGTTCATTTATTTTTTTACACTCCTTTTGTCTGTGGGCAGAAAAAAAGCCCCACAGCCTGTTTGCTGTGTGGCGAAAAGTGACATACTGTCAGGAAAAATCCACGCAAGTTTTACAAAGTATATTTTAACATAGCGGTATGATTTTATCAATAAATTTTCTTTAATATTATGTTTCAAAAAAGTATACAAACACGCTAATTGTAGATTGACAAGATTTTTCTGCTATGGTAAAATGTTATTATGATAATTTATGTTAGGGGAGAAAGCGTAATGACTTTTATAGAGTGGCTCAAAGACTGTAATGAAGCAGACCCTTTGACTAAAAAGGTTTACATATGTAATGATTATCTCAATGCCGAGAGAATGTTGGAGAATGCAAGCGGTGAAAATATTGTTATAAGGCTTGAAAGATACACAGTCGCAGATCATGCAAAGCATATTATCGAAACCAGTGCCGAGTATATGGACAGCAGGATAATAACACTGTCAAATGCTGAGGGCTGTGAGATAGTAAGACGTATTATTGATGAAAGCGGTATAAGCTATTTCAAAAGCGACGACCATAATGCCTGCATGGAGATATTCAAGACAATATCAGAGCTTAGAATGAACTGTATACGCCCTGATTCACTGTCCTTGGACAGCAGACGTATCAACACGCTGAGTGCGATCTTTCAAGCGTATGAAAATAAGCTTTCAGACAGCAAACTATATGACAGTGCAAAGCTCATAAGCATTGCTGGCGGTCTTATAAAGGCTGGTAAGGCAGACGTGAACAGCGTTCATTTTGCATATGACAAAGAAATAGAAGCTGACAAGCTGACAGCGGAGTATATAGGGCTTTTGCCTGATCCTGCGGTTATAGATAACATGGCTGATATGAGCGATGAGCAGTATCAGAATGGTCTGAGAAAATTAGCACAAAAGGCGGAGCTTTGGAGAAATTATGGCGTAACAAACGAGGTGGAGAGAACTGTTCTACATATAGTGAACAGTGGTTACGAGCTTTGCGATACCGTTGTGCTGTGTCCAGATGATGAGTATATGGACTTGCTCATGAATATGTGCGATCAATACAAAGTCCCTGTGGAATTTCCTGAGGGCATTTCATGCAGACACAGTGACGTTGTTGCATTTTTCAGGGCAATGCTCAAATGGTGCAAAAATGACTATAGATTTGACCTATTCAGAGATGTAATGCTCTCTCCTGTTTTTCATTATGAGAAAGAAATAGAGGACGGCAAGACCAAAAGCAAGGGCAGGATATTCCTTGAAGCACAGAACTCAGGAAACGGCTGGGGCATTGAATGGTATAGCACAAGGAATGGTCAGGTGTTCAAGGACTTTTATAAGTTCTTTAAAAAAGATAATGTCAGCGCAAAAGAGTTTTACGGTGGCGTGCTGAAATTGGTGAATGAGTATGTGAAAGGTACAAACGCTGAGCAGAGAAGTTCCATATCAAGCGTAAAGGACGCTTTGATAGGCAGATATAGATTTTATGCAGACTATGACAAGAAACTTAGCTTGCAGGAAGCAATGACTGAGATCACCGACATTGCAGAGAACGCAAGGTATTCTTTGCCTGCATCAAAAGGCGCTGTTACCTGCTGTCTTATGGGGCGGTATTCTGTGCTTTTCATGAAAAACATATATGTTCTTGGTCTGACAACAGGAAGATTTCCTGTCATGCAGGACGAGTCGCCTGTTCTGAACGATAAGGAGAGAGAACAGCTTTTCGGCAACCGTGACCATTGTTCTGACGCTATCGAGCGCAGAAAGCTCACTGACCTTGTGAGAACTGTTCTCATGGCTGAGAGAGCAAACCTTGTTGTAAGCTGTAGTGTTTATGATACCGTAGAAATAAGAGCGCAAAGCCCGTCGGCAGTGTATACTGTTATTGCGGCTGAAAAGGGCATTGATGTAAACAAAATAGAAGTGTATGATTATCTTTCTGACAGACGCAAGGTGAGCGTACGTTCTGAGATATCATTAAACAGTGCTTTTCTAAACAAGGCAGAAAAAATCGGGCTTCATTATGACGGTGCAAAGCAAAGCGAAAGCCTTACGGAGTATCTTGATAAGCAAAGAAAAAGCCGTATAGATATATTGCGTGAAATGTGCGAAAATAAACATTTTATCATTTCTGCCACAAGCCTTTCGACTATGCTTCAGTGTCCGCTGAGGTTTTTCTATGAGCGTATCGCCCATGTTGAAAAGCCGCAGGAGGTGGATATAGACCGCAGTGCATGGCTCAAAGGCAATGTCAAGGGAATGTATATACATGAGATAATGGAGAATTATGCCAAGACTGTGCTTAAAGGCAAAAGTGCGGCTGAGGTGTCTGAAACTGTTGACAAGGCGGCGCTTGATGAGATATTCGAGAGCGTTTCTAAAAACTATCTCCGTAACTATCCCCCTGTGGATATGGCTGTGGCACATAGTCAAT
>ENA-OPEA01001262-OPEA01001262.1-human-gut-metagenome-genome-assembly--contig:-NODE-1262-length-11233-cov-2.623546_pt1 | contig 11233 bp, 15 predicted proteins | sample MGYA00241623_ERZ501509 | MGnify/ENA primary metagenome ERZ501509 (study PRJEB25962, sample SAMEA2042571) | human gut metagenome | biome: human gut; feature: human-associated habitat; material: faeces... | reverse complement strand
AAAATATTTATGATGTAAACTGGTTAAGACAGGGAAACAGCATGATTGCTCCTGGTGTGGAACGCGTAGACACAATAAAAACAGATGATGGTTATGAAATGAAGAGCATCTGGTGCAGAAGTGATCTCTCTGACACTTCTATGCTGAAGCTTTCTACCGCGACCGGATACATTTACGGTTATGTTCAGGATATGGAAACCAGCATGTGGCAGTATATTATGCTTGATTTTGAGACCGGTAAAACTGTGTTCACGATGAATGTATCAAATAAACCTGGATATAATAACATGGCGATTGGCATGTATGCAGGAAACAGTGGAAATGCCCTCTATTGTCCAACCGGATATCTTGAACTTCTGAGATTACAGGATCGATTTGTATATCTTCCGGAAATGCCTTATCGTAAAGTCAATCTGGACAAGGCTAACCGAAACGTTTTAAGTCAGGATAAGTTTGAGGCTGATGGCGGACAGGGAACTGTAACAGGATGGCTGAATACTGTCACAGTTGAAAATGTTCATCCAAATACTACGGTTGCTCTGCGTATGAAGGGTATATCCGGAGAAACTGGAAGTCTTAAACTTTATTCCTATGAAACAGATGGTTCTTTAAAAGAGGTCCCTGCAGAATTGTGGCATATTCAGACAGAAGCTGGTGAAACACCAGATACTTTATCTGACAATATATTATACGAAGTTCACTTTACCGTACAGGATAATGAAGCGTTTGATCTTTGCGAAGAGGAAAAAGAAATTAAAATCTCAGCTGTACTTGGAAACGCATAAACAAAACTTGTATCGGGAGTATCCCAAATGCTTTGACTGCAAATCCATGGATACTATCTGCTGCCAGTTCCTGATTACCAGATTCTCCAGACACACTGACAGAATCCACGTGATCCTCGTTAACGACACACTTGGATATTGATTTGACAACTACAAGAAGCCGGAAAATCAGTTTTTCATTACTGATTTTCCGGCTTCTTATCATATGTTGTTGACTCCTTAAATTTCAGTGGTTATCAACACATTCCTATTCCCGCACTTCAAGCCACTGGTCAATGTTCCCAAAATGTACCGCCTGCAGGTTATCTACATCAACCAGTTGCGGAAAGCTGTTTCTGATGATCAGGACACCATTTTCCTTATCCTGTTTTTCTCCACCGCCAGCGATGCCTCCCATGGTCAGATCAAGTGTTATAACCGTACCATCTTTATAACGCACCTGGTCAATATTAGTTCTGTCATAAAGGTCCATGCCATAATCCGTACCTGCGTACTCAAACTTGTTTTTTTCATCTTCATACACCTTCATAGCCTCATCATAATCAAGATATAATGACCATAAAAGGGGCGTTATTTCCATTTTTTTCACTGTGATTTCATAACCTCCAAAATCACATTTCCGGTTCACATCCAGAGTTGTCGGAGATTTTACTGTGCCCAGAGTCCATTTAAAATCCCATGTTCCATCTGTAATAACAGTCTTATCATAATCTCCTTCATCCGTAAGATTCTTTAATGTAATTTCTACGGTTTTATTACTCAGATCATAATCACTGTCATAAGAAATCCCTGCTGTAAAATATTTAGAATGTGCCGAATCCTGATCATAGTTCAGCAGATTGTCCTGACTTACACCTGTACTCAAGCTTCCAAATCTGTTGTCATCATCTGCATAGACTTCTTTTCCATCAATCTTAAAATGTGTCATTTCCTCAAAAGAAGTATTATCAGTCATAGAAATATTGTCATCTGTTTTCACTTCAAAAAAAGCATACAGAAATCCCTGATCCTGAACAGAATCTGTCAAGGTAACAGTCACGCCATTTTGTGTTACAGACTGATCTATATTCTGAATATAGGTTGATTCCTGCATTGTTTCCTGCTGCTTTTCGGATGGTTCCAGCCTTTTTAACAAATGGTCATTCCATTTAAAAAATTCTTTTGCTGCTACCGTCACTCCCATGCCTGCACAGATCACTGCTGCTGCAATCAATAATCGGCCACTGATTCTTTTTCTTTTGTATTTTTTATCTACCGTATCCGCCTGCTCAATCTGTCTCAGTGTCTCTTCAAATTTATTATGAAAATCCTGTGGTACTTCTGGTGCAATATTATCCCATTTATTCTCTAACATGACATTTTCCCCTTTCCTGTTATTCTCTTTGATCGTTTGCTGTTTTTCTCAGTTGCCGGTCTTTTCTCTTCTTCAGATAACTGCACCTTCAAAAACTCTCTTGCACGTGAAAGTCTGCTTTTGATCGTTCCTTCCGGAATATCCAGAGCCTCTCTGATCTCTTTCAATGAAAATCCTTCTAAATAATACAATGTTACCAAAATCCTCAGATTCTCCGGAAGTTCCATAATCGCCATATACAAATGACTGTAGCTGTCCTCCTCAGTCAGTCTCATATTGTCCATATATTCTTCATATGGAATAACATTTTTTCTTTTCCGAAGAATCCCTTTACACTCATTGATCAGTATCCTGGTGATCCATGTTCGAAAAAATTTCTCTCTTTTTAATGTAGGAAGTTTTTCGTATGCTTTAAGAAGAGTTTCCTGTACCGCATCACCACAATCAGAGTCATTCTTCAAAATAGACTTTGATACATGATACAGCATGGCTTCTGCCTCCCGAACCTCCCTGATAAATGCATCTTTTGTCATAATATGTTTTCTCCTTCTGTCCGGCCGGATCTATATACGTTTTTGTTTTACACTAATTAGATGCATATACAGGCAAATTGGTTCTCGTAATAGCAGATTTTTATAAATATTTAGTTGTTTCCTGTAGAAACTGCCCACCCCGCCTGTACTCTTTGTATCACGCTGCCATCGCGTGCATCGATCGTAAGAAGCGAAACACCTGCATCATCCATCGTCACGTCTCCCATGACCAGTCCATCCTCCCCATTTCCGTACTTATACTCTGGTTCTTCGGATGTCCATGTTCCATAAAAATCCCACACTGGGATCAGGACTGCTTCGGTATTGCTGCCTTCACTGTCTGGCATGCGCATATAACCCAGCTGTACCTTTGTTATGGTTATCTCCGCGCTCTGTGCATCAATGGACGGATAACGGTAGTTGCTTCCTCCATCGACAGCAATCATCCGATTCTTGTCTTCTGTCATGACCTGCAAAGTGATCGTTTTTTCAAAGATATCCTTGACCTCATCAAAAGGAAGTAAGAACAGCCTCTCATCGGAAACATTCGATGCTTCAATGGGATTTCTATGTAAAAAGCTCTGAATTGTCCCACTACAAAAATCCATCGTCAGTACTTCATTTTCCCAACCTTCAGATTGTCCTTCATGAAGTGTTCCATCTTCGTTTTCCCATTCAAGGGCCTGCTCATTAACAGGCAGAGAGATTTCCCTTACATAATTAACCGGGATCCCGTCTAGCGCCCGTTCAAAAATAAAATCATCTTTTTCCAAAGTAGTGTTTCCTTCGGTAAGTGCTTTTGAAGAACTTTCAAATAGCTCCCAGTCTCCGGACACAAGACCTGAAACCTTCTCCTTTGCTTCCTTTTCAGACACTTTCCCGCTTCCTGCCTTTATATAATTTTGAAAGCGTTCTTCCCTTTCTTTTTTCTCGCTCGATGCCAGAGTCATGTCTCCACAATCGTCAAAAATAAACTTCGCTATTTGAAATCCAAGTTCCTCCACATCAGATTCCTGCTCACTCTTTACATAAGAGTACTGATAGGTCAGCCCATCTACTGTATACGTCCCCGCCTGTTCATTCTCATCGTTCTCTTCCTGCATGGGCTGTCCTTTGCCGAAGGTTTCTTTTATCTTATTCTGTTCTTCTTCAGAAATCGCCACCCTTTTTACTTTTTTTAAACAAATCGCATCTACATCCGGCACTTTTACCGGTGCATCCGCTGTCAGGGTGAACTTCATCGGATTTTCTTTATCCTCCCGGTCCGCTGATCTTAGGTCTGCCTGAATCGTTGCTCGATAAGTTTCCGGTGCCTCTACCTGTTCTGCAACTGTTTTCTGAACTGTTTCCTTGTTTTCCTCTCTTTTCTGGTCTGTTGGATTCTTTTCTTCTACAACAGCAGACTGTACAACGCTGTCACATCCTGATACCGCCAAAAGATTCATACACAGAACGGCTCCCATCAACATTTTTACCTTTTTCATCACTTTCCCATCCTTTCTTATCCGTATTAAAAAAGGTACCCTCTTCTTATGAGAAAAGAGTACCATATTGCTTCGCCGATGTATTCATCAAGATGTAAACAAATTGTAAATCAGAAGATGGCTCTTACCGTGGTCCCCTCTCCTGGCTGGCTTTCGATCTTCAGGAATCCGCCATGGATTTCTGCCACCTTCACACAGAGTGCCAGCCCAAGTCCGGATCCGCCTTCTTTTCGGCTTCGTGACTTATCCACCATATAGAACGCATCTGTAATCTTTCCCAGCTCTTCCTCTGGAATTCCCATTCCGCTATCAGATACCTCAAAAATCTTTTTTCCGGATGTTTCATATGCTTTTACCAGAATACTCCCACCTGTATCCGTAGCCTTTAGCGCATTGTCGATCAGGTTTACCAGAAGGCTTTCCATCAAGGCAGGATCCATCTTCATGGAAAATGCTTCATATTCCATCTTCAGCTGCACATTTTTCTTCTCTGCCTGTTCTTTTTCCATATCAATAACGTTCTTTAAAAGTTCACCTGCCGGAGTCATTTCCATCTGTATGGCATGGTTCTGATAAAGTCCCAGTAGCTGCAGCATTTTTCCCGAAAGAGCCTCCAGACGTTTTCCCTCCCGGTTGATATGTTCCAATGCCCTGTCTTTCTGTTCATCTTTTAGTTTTACATGACGCAGGGTATCCGAATAACCAATAATGGAGGTTAACGGTGTTCTCATCTCATGGGAAAGTGCTCCCATGAGCAGTTCCTGTTTCTCTGCCACCTCCTGCAGTTTCTCCATCCGTTCCACAGTCCTCTTCATCATCATATAAATAAAAAGTCCTGCAATCAGAAACACTGCCAAATAAATTCCAGTAAACCAGCCAGCTGTCTGCCTCAGCTCTGTAAAGAGTCCTGTGACTTCCCGAACAGAGAGGACGTCATATCCTTCTGGTTTAGATAAAACTACTTTTTGAAGAAGAAGATATTTCTTCCCCAGTTTCTGTATCTTGTAGGCATATGGATCATTTTCATTCTTCAGGCCCAGATTTTCAATTCCTACAACTTCATAATCTGTCAGGTTTTCAATGGCCGCATTACTTTTCTTATCGATCAACGCCATGCCCGCCCCACAGCATCGTTGGAATTGAAATCCCATATAGGCTTTCTTTCCGGTCTCTGACATCTGTTCATATTTGCTGTTGTCCCAAAATTGTTCCAGAAGCGTCTTCCCGTTTTCCAATTGTCTTCCGTAAGTCTCTGCTGCATTATTCAGGCTTCGGTTTCCTGTGACATAAATGCTTAATGCACCCACCGGGATCAGTGCACACAATAAGGTTACCAGCATAAGAAGTACTGTCCGTTTCCACAGCTTCATACCTGTTCCTCCAGACGGTATCCAAGCTTCGGGATCGTCTTGATCTCGTCATAAAGTTCCAGTTTTTTTCTGAGCTGTCCGATATGAACATCTACCGTCCTGCTTTCACCCAGATAATCTTCTCCCCAGACCCGTTTCAACAGTTCTTCCCTTCCAAGGGCAATGTTTTTATTTTGGAGGAGCAGCACAAAAAGATCATATTCCATTGGTTTCAGATTAACCGGGATTCCATCTTTTAAAACCTGATGGCTTTGCACATCCACCATAATATTTCGGATCATCAGGACTTTCCTGGCCCGTCCAGTCCTCTCCAGTACTTTCTCAATGCGCACCAGAAGTTCCAGCATCTCAAAGGGCTTTACCATATAATCTTCTGCACCCCAATTTTAATCCCTTTACCTTGGAAGCGACATCATCCTTTGCGGTCAGGTAAATCACTGGAAGACCTGTTGTTCTAAAATCTTCCATCAGTGCAAACCCGTCTTTTCCCGGCAGCATGATATCCACCACTGCCATATCTGCATCCTCATGCCATAAGAGCAGACGCTGGGCTTCTTCCCCATCATAAGCTGCCACAGTTTCATATCCTGCCGCTTCCAGGTTCATACACAACAATTCTGAAATTGCACGGTCGTCCTCGATTACCAAAATTTTATTCTTCATTCCTGTTGCCACCTCTGGTACTTTTTTACAGTATAGCTTTTTTTATATCTCACGTCTATATGTATGGATATCTTATCCCTTTATCGGTACATTCCTATTCCCGCACTTAAAGCTACTAATTAATCATTCAACCTTTCATTTTCTCATTAGCATATTTCAGCAATTCATTATGTGAACTGTCAACTCCAGATAAAAAATATCCTCTTTACCTGATATTAATCCGTATCTTCTCTCCAACAGCTTTCCATTCAAAGTCATCTCCTGCATCGTAGACTTTTCCTTCTTCTTCAGCATAGGTATCATCATCTAAATCATACTCTTTAATAACGCTGCTTTCCATTATATCATCGGATTTCAGATAAAGCTGTAATTCCAGATATTCGCTGTCGGGATCTGGAATCTCCGGTCTTTCATCATCTCCGGCACTTCCATAAGTTCTCCAGAAATCAGTCTTAAATTTCCAGTTACGACTGATGGCTTCCGTTTCTGCATCATCCTTCAGTTTATACCGTACTTTATTTCCTTTGCTGTCCGTTCCACGCAGCTCAACGTCATACTTCTGGAACAGTTTTTCAGGCACGTCTGCCGAGATACTGCTCTGTAACTTGTTCAGGAAAATATCTTTCAGTGTCACCGTACCTTCTTCTGTCTGGACAGAAATATTTTTCAGTTCTTTATCCGTTGTCTGCTTCAGGATTTTCTCACGAGAAATGTTGAAATCAAATGTAAATTCTGCCACTGATTTCTCCCAGTCATCATAGTCAAAAGCATTGAGTACAAGATGCACTTCCGGATTTTCTCCGAGATCTGTCGGTGCATGAAAGCGGTACTCCTGTACACGGGCATATTTCATTTCATCACTATCTGCATCTGTATCTAATAAATCATCTACAGAATAAGGAGAATACTCCGCATTCATATATTCATCCAGCTTCTGTCCGTTTACTGTGGTTTTGCCCATATCAAGTGTGATCCCCGTATTCTTAAAAGATGAAATACCCGTATCTTTCTCCTGCTCATTCTTTTTGGAATTATCAATTTCGGCCTGCACTCTGAACAGCAAAACACCCTCATCCAGCACAACTTCTTTTATGTTTGCAATAATCCCATGATCCGTCTGGGACATATTTAAAATCTCCGTATAGGACTCAATTTCCTTCTGAAACCCTAATGTTTCTCCTATGGATAAAGCAAGATTTTTAATCGCGGCCTGCACTTTGGGATTCGATAAAACAGTGGAGATCAATGCCAGGATTACACAGGCTGCTGCCACTTTGCTCCAAAATGATGCTATCCAGACATTTTTCTTTTCTTTCCATTCTCCCTCTGCTTCGCTGATATATTTCGGATCAATATTGCCAAATCCTTTTGAAAAATCGAATTTCTTCATAAGTGTTTTCCTTCCTTTTTTAACACCTTCAACAGTTTCTTCCTGCTACGGTATAAATTCATTTTCACACTTCCGACGGACATCGCATGCCTTTTGGCAATCGCTGCAACCGAATCAAAAAACCAGTATCTTCTCACGAAAATGTCTCTGTCCTCTGCGTTCATTTTTCCAAGAAAATCATTGATGATCTCCAGCAGTTCTTTCTCCGCCAGCTGATCCTCAATAGTATAAGTAACACTTAAATGATCCATTTCTCCCAGGACATCTGCCATGTGCAAATCCGGGCGCCTGTCAGCATATTTTTTGCGCAGGCGGTCAATGCTTAAATTTCTCGTGATCCTGCCACAAAAATGTGATAATACGGAAGGCTTCTTCGGCGGAATCAGCGACCAGACCGAAAACCAGGTATCATTCAGGCATTCTTCCGAATCTTCTTTATTTGTAAGCAGATTCCAGGCAATCTTGTAACAGTACGGATGATACTTGTCGCTCAATGCTTCGATCGCATGCTCATCCCTTATCTCAAACAAAGATATGATCTCATTGTCTTGCATTTATGGGTTGTCCTCCTCATTTTTCTACTCATACTATATATCGTAAAAAATCCTGAATGGTAACAAAAAAATTCAAATTTCTTTATAAAATCAGAAAAGTCCATCACCTGAGGGCAATATTTCTCATGCAATGGACTACTATTTATATTGATGATTCGACAAATGAATGCTATTTCTGTACTTTTTTCCGAAATGCAAAATATTTTATGGCAAACTTCAGGAATGTAATAATATATATAACTACTAATACAACAACCACCGGCAGCCAGCCCCGTTCACTGTGGTTTGTCGCGGACATATAAACCTGCTGAATCAGGCCGCAAAGAATTACGATCAACGGAATTACTCTTCCTATAAAAATCCGATTCATCATATCCAGGCGGGAGATGTCGTCACAGAATATTTCTTCTTCCTGCTGCATCTTATCTGCCGGCTTGCGGAAATAATTATAGCCATCAAACTCTGTCAGGTATTCCCAGCCGCAATCCTCAAACATCCGCACATATTCCATCTGGTGTTTGATTCCTTCTTTATTGTAATCCAACTGATAAATCACTTTCTCAGGCTCACACCGCTCAAATGTATACACACCAGGGAAAGTCACTCTCTTGAATTTCCAGCCTTCCTGGTGTCTTTTACTCAGGTAATTTTCTTCTTTTTCGCACTCCATGATGTTAAACCAGCGAAATTCTTTTTTGAGTTCTTTCATTTCGTTACCTCCTGTGCATTCCGATACAACCTGCGGATTCTCTTCAGTTCAAGCTCCAGAACTTCTGTGCCAAGTTCTGTGATCTCGTAAATCTTCCTCTTGTCTTCCTCCCGAATAAAATGAATCAGACCATCCTTCTCCATCTTCGAAAGGCTTCCATACATGGTTCCCGGACCGAGCACCACTTCGTTATCTGTCAGCTCTTTTACCTTTTGTACAATCCCATACCCATGATTCGGGGTACGGAGACATAATAATATGTAAAAACTTGTCTCCGTCATGGGAACATAAACCTTTTTTATGTGCGCATCCATAAGTGTTTTCCTTTCAGTGCGATATATCGTACTTCGATAGTTATGTTATATCTCACTTCGATGTACTTGTCAATATATTTGAATACATATAAAATAAAAAACCAGAAAATCAACTTTTTCACTGATTCTCTGGCTTTATATTCAGGAAACATGAGTCATTTGCACTGTTTCCCTCTTGTCAAATAGTTATTTTTTATACTGTTGTTTTATTCTGTTTACGTGTTCCTGCTTTTCCTCATCACTGAGTTTAGTCCCCGGCAGAAGCTGTTGATATATATTTTCTATTTGTTCATCAGTTAAAATATCGGGCTTATCTGTCTGTTTTTTCATAAACTTCTTTAACTGCTTATATCCAACCACGTATATACCCGAACTCTCTGTAGAAACTTTTTTTAGATTTGCATTCGCATTAAATGTAATAAGCGAAACGTACTTATCATCACCTACCTGTAACTGTTTTTCCAGGTTTTTAATATGACTTTTATTTTGCTTTATTGGATTATAAAAAAAATATTTTTTTCCTTTCAGTATTTCGCACCAGTTCTTACTTTTTTCGTCACCAAATATCCATCCTGAATAATTTTTATTTTCTATTACATAAATTCCTTTTTGACACAACATTATCATGTCTATTTCTGTTTTATCACCAGACCGGTTGGGTATATAGCAATTAATACTGCCCATACAAACTCTTTCATACTATCTTCCTTCCCTGTTACATTTCAAAATTTTATCCTTCCATTCTCTCGGCAGACTGCTTTTGCGCCAGCCCTTCATTTTATCCAACAATATCTATCTGGCACATTTTCATAGCATTCAATGCATTTTCATGACTTTCTGGTGTCACTCCTGCACAGCATGCAGAATCTACTATGATCGGAACTTCCGGAAGAGCCGCTTTTACCAGAAGTGCATTGGAAATCACACAGATATCTGTGCAAAGACCAACAAATGTAATACTTCCTATCTCATCATCGATGTTCATTGCCACCAGTTCATCTGCCAGATCTGTAGAACCAAAAGTTTCTTTATCAATCGGTTCTGTTTTTCTGAGATTATCCAGTTCACTTCTGATCTGCCATCCTTCTGTATCCCGGATACAGTGTGGTACCGGAAGTTTCTTTCCTTCCTGCGTATCCAGATACCATGTTTCATGGGTATCCCGTGTAAAAAGAACGGTTCCTTTAAAATTTCTGATTTTCTCCTCTACTTTGGGAACAATTGCGATAGCTTCTTTTGTCCCAAGTGTGCCATCAATGAAATCATTCTGCATATCTACCACAACTAAAATATCCTGCATAAATTTCTCTCCCTCTATTATCTGTAATAACTTTTTATTTTTCTATGAAATGTATTCTTTCAGGCTCAAAGCGATTCTGCTGAGGTCTTGATTCTGCCGGATAACCCAGTGCAAACATAGAAAATACCTTCACATTTTCCGGAAGTTCCAGGAGTCTGTGTACTTCTTCCATACGGTCTTCCACTGGTGCGATACCAAACCATACTCCTCCGAGCCCCTGCGCATCTGTTTCCAGCCAGATATTTTCCTGTGCAATCGCCATGTCAATCTGTGCAAAAGACGGTGCCACAAGCCCTTCTGTACGATATACAGGAACGATTACTACAGGTGCCCCTGTTGCACAACCGGTATATGGTGTTACTTTGGATAATTTCTGGATTTTTTCTTTATCTGTCACCACGTAAAATTCCCATGGCTGTTGGTTACATGCACTCGGTGCCTGCATTCCCGCCCTCAGAATCTCCATGATTTTTTCCTTTTCTACTGGTCTATCTTCATATTTTCTTATGCTGATTCTGTGAAAAATACTGTTCATATTGCATGCTCCTTTACTTACTACTTAAGATGATCCTATTATAACATGCATATTTTATAAAGCTAACAAATATCTTCGCTTTATCCGCAATTGATTTTCATAATAACAGTTTTTTCTATCGTATTTTTCTGATCTTTTTGGTAGAATCATTTTAACTATAATTTTAACTATACCGGAGGGGATCTTTGTGACATGCTCCCACCACTTAAATCTCTGATTTTGAAGTGGGGGCTTCTTGCTCA
>ENA-OPEA01001249-OPEA01001249.1-human-gut-metagenome-genome-assembly--contig:-NODE-1249-length-11345-cov-2.797520_pt1 | contig 11345 bp, 11 predicted proteins | sample MGYA00241623_ERZ501509 | MGnify/ENA primary metagenome ERZ501509 (study PRJEB25962, sample SAMEA2042571) | human gut metagenome | biome: human gut; feature: human-associated habitat; material: faeces... | reverse complement strand
GAATGCCTGTAATGCCTCGCGTAACGGGCTGAACCATTTTGCAGAGTAAACAGCATCAGCGAATTCGTTGTCGATGTTCTTCTTGAATTTTAAGGTCTCCTTGTCCAGGATCAGCTCCTCTAACTGCTTGTGAGCCTCCATCAGGATGGTTCCACCGGGAGTCTCATAAACGCCTCTGGACTTCATTCCTACTACACGGTTTTCTACAATATCTACAATACCGATACCATGCTTTCCGCCCAGCTCATTTAACTTGCGGATAATATCAGAAACTTTCATCTTAACGCCGTTTACGCTGGTAGGAACACCCTTTTCAAAGGTCATGGTCACATATTCACCCTCATCGGGAGCCTTCTCGGGAGTCACACCAAGTACCAGCAGATGCTCGTAGTTAGGCTCGTTGCCGGGATCTTCCAGTTCCAGACCTTCATGGCTGATGTGCCATAAGTTACGGTCACGGCTATAACTGTGGCTTGCATCAAACGGAAGATTGATTCCATGAGCCTGACAGAATGCAATCTCATCTTCACGGGACTGCATGGTCCATACGTCTGTCATTCTCCAAGGAGCGATGATCTTGATATCCGGCGCAAGTGCTTTGATACCAAGTTCGAAACGAATCTGGTCATTACCTTTACCGGTTGCACCATGGCAGATAGCAACAGCATTTTCTTTACGTGCAATTTCAACAAGTTTCTTGGCAATTGCCGGACGTGCCATAGAGGTACCAAGCAGATATTTATGTTCGTATACAGCACCTGCCTGTACACAAGGCATTACATAATTGTCACAGAAATCATCAACAATATCTTCAATATATAATTTGGAAGCTCCGGAAAGTTTGGCTCTTTCATCCAGTCCATCCAATTCGTTACCCTGTCCGCAGTTTACGCAGCAGCAGATAACTTCATAATCAAAGGTTTCTTTCAGCCACGGAATCAGTGCTGTGGTATCAAGACCGCCTGAATAAGCAAGTACAACTTTTTCTTTCATAATGTAATCCTCCTGAAAATGATTTTCTGCCACTTGGCAGATACATGAATATTTGATATTATAAAAGGTAAAGATTCATACGCTGATTTGATAAAGTATTGAATCTTCATGCTATGTCGGGCTTCGACAAAAGATAATATACAACAATTTTTATAAATATGCAATACCAATATGCAAAAAAGTTAAAGATTTTTTTGCATAAAAATGCACATATAAATAGGAAGAAACCAATAAAAATACATAAATTCAAGAAAAAAGAATGTAAAATCCATAAAAATTATGTATTGCATATTATGCATAAAGGATGTATAATTGTTGCATCTTATGAGAGAACATTCCGATTTCAGGAGGAGAGAAAAATGATTAAAGCAGGAATTATCGGAGCGACTGGTTATGCAGGAAATGAACTTGCAAGACTGCTCCTTGGACATAAAGAAGTAGAAGTGGCATGGTATGGTTCAAGAAGCTATATTGATCAGAAATATGCAGATGTTTATCAGAACTTTTTCAAACTGGTAGATGCAAAATGTATGGATGACAATATGGCTGCACTTGCGGATGAGGTAGATGTGATTTTTACTGCAACACCACAGGGGCTTTGTGCATCTCTTGTAAATGAAGAGATCCTTTCCAAAGCCAAGGTGATTGACCTGAGTGCGGATTTCCGTATTAAAGATGTAAAGAAATATGAAAAATGGTATGGCATCGAGCACAAAGCTCCACAGTTTATTGATGAGGCTGTTTACGGATTGTGTGAGATCAATCGTGAGGATATTAAGAAAGCAAGACTGATCGCTAATCCGGGATGCTATCCGACATGTTCGACATTATCAATCTATCCACTTCTCAAAGAAGGACTGATCGATCCGAATACGATCATCATTGATGCAAAATCCGGTACATCAGGAGCAGGAAGGGGGGCAAAGGTTCCGAACCTTTACTGTGAAGTAAATGAGAACATCAAGGCGTATGGTGTAGCGACTCACCGTCATACACCGGAGATCGAGGATCAGCTGGGATATGCATGCGGTCAGGAGGTTCTGATCAATTTTACGCCACATCTGATTCCGATGAACAGAGGAATTCTGGTGACTGCATATGCTTCTCTGAAGAAAGAAGTTTCCTATGAAGAAGTAAGAGCCGCTTATGATAAATATTATGCAGATGAAACATTCATCCGTGTTCTGGACAAGGATGTATGCCCGCAGACAAAATGTGTAGAGGGCAGCAACTACGTAGATGTCAACTTCAAGATTGACCCGAGAACCGGACGTGTCATTATGATGGGTGCGATCGACAATCTTGTAAAAGGTGCAGCAGGACAGGCTGTACAGAATATGAACCTGATGTTCGGTTTCGATGAAGCGGAAGGTCTTCATCAGATTCCGATGCTTCCGTAAAGAAACAAGAACACAGGGATATTCCATATGACGAGGAGGAATATATTATGAAGATCATTACAGGTGGAGTTACAGCAGCAAAAGGTTTTCAGGCAGCATCCACAGCTGCGGGAATCAAATATCAGGGAAGAACTGATATGGCAATGGTATATAGTGAGAAACCGTGTGTGGCAGCAGGTACTTTTACGACAAATATTGTGAAGGCAGCACCGGTAAAATGGGATCAGGAGATTGTTTATCAGCATCCGAGTGCCCAGGTGATCATCTGTAACAGTGGTATTGCCAATGCATGTACCGGTGAAGAGGGATTCAGTTACTGCCGGGCCACTGCAAAAGCAGCAGCGGAAACTTTGAATGTGGATGAAAACAGTGTACTGGTAGCATCTACAGGTGTTATCGGTATGCAGCTTCCAATCCAGAAACTGGCGGATGGTGTCAAAGCAATGGCACCGAAGCTTCAGGGAACTCTGGAAGCCGGAAACGAAGCGGCAAAAGCAATCATGACTACAGATACAAAGGAAAAAGAAGTCGCAGTACAGATTGAAGTCGGTGGAAAGACAGTTACCATTGGCGGCATGTGCAAAGGTTCCGGAATGATCCATCCAAATATGTGTACCATGCTTGGGTTTGTCACTACAGATGCGTGCATTTCCAAACAGCTTCTGCAGGAAGCATTAAGCCAGGATGTTAAGGATACGTATAACATGGTATCCGTTGATGGTGATACTTCTACAAATGATACTGTTCTTTTACTTGCAAATGGAATGGCAGAGAATCCGGAAATCAATGAGAAGAATGAAGATTATCAGAAATTCTGCGAGGCTTTGAACTATATCAATACCACACTTGCAAAGAAAATTGCCGGTGACGGTGAGGGAGCAACTGCACTGTTTGAGGTCAGAATCATTGGAGCAGAGAGTAAGGAACAGGCAGTAACTTTAAGTAAATCCATCGTTACTTCTTCTCTTACAAAGGCTGCAATCTATGGACATGATGCAAACTGGGGAAGAATTCTCTGCGCAATGGGATATTCAGGCGCACAGTTTGATCCGGAAAAAGTAGACCTGTATTTTGAAAGTAAAGCAGGTAAGATTCAGATCATTGAAAATGGTGTGGCAGTTGATTACAGTGAAGAAGAAGCAACCAAGATCCTTTCTGAAGATGCAGTGACGGCAATCGCTGATGTAAAGATGGGGGACTGTACAGCAACTGCATGGGGCTGTGACCTTACTTATGATTATATTAAGATCAATGCGGATTACAGGTCATAACAGGTTTTAGAATATATAATGAGGAGAAATAAAAATGGTAAATCAGAAATATCTGGACAAGGCCGAGACTCTTATTGAGGCTCTTCCTTATATACAGCGTTTCAATCGTAAGATCGTAGTAGTAAAATATGGTGGAAGTGCCATGCTGGATGAAGAACTGAAGGCAAATGTCATTAAAGATGTTGTTCTTCTGAAACTGATCGGATTCAAACCGATCATCGTTCATGGCGGTGGTAAGGAAATTAGCCGCTGGGTGAACAAAGTCGGCATGGAACCGCGTTTTATCAATGGCCTTCGCGTAACAGACAAGGATACCATGGAAATTGCAGAAATGGTTCTTGCAAAGGTAAATAAAGAACTGGTTACTCTGGTGGAATCTCTTGGTGTGCAGGCAGTCGGTATCAGCGGAAAAGACGGTGGACTGCTTCGGTGCCACAAGAAACTTTCCAATGGAGAGGATATTGGATATGTTGGTGATATCGAAAAAGTAAATCCGAAGGTTCTGCAGGATCTTCTGGAAAGAGATTTCCTTCCGATCGTATTTCCGATTGGTTATGACACAAACTTTGATTCTTATAATATCAATGCAGATGATGCAGCATGTGCGATCGCAGAAGCAGTACATGCAGAAAAACTTGTATTCCTCTCTGATATTGAAGGGGTATACAAAGACAAAGATGATCCGAACACACTGATTTCTGAGCTGCATGTACATGAAGCAGAAAAACTGATCAGCGAAGGTTATGTAGGAGGCGGAATGATTCCGAAACTGCAGAACTGTATCGATGCGATCGAAGAAGGGGTAAACAGAGTACATATTCTGGATGGACGTATTCCACACAGCCTTCTTCTGGAAATCTTTACAAATAAAGGTATCGGTACTGCTATTTTGAGAGAGGACGGGGAGAAATACTACGATGAGCATGAATGAACAGATGAATCATGCAGAAGAAAGCATTCTGCATACATATAACCGTTTTCCGGTCATGTTTGACCATGGAGAGGGATGCTACCTCTATGACACAGAAGGCAAAAAATATCTTGATTTTGCTGCCGGAATTGCAGTAAATGCACTGGGATATCATTATCCGGGATATGATGACGCACTCAAGAGTCAGATCGACAAGCTGACACATATTTCAAATCTCTATTACAATGAACCAATGAGTGAAGCGGGAGAGAAACTGATCAAAGCCAGTGGACTCAGTAAAGCATTCTTTACAAACAGTGGTACAGAGGCAATTGAGGGCGCTCTCAAGGCTGCACGTAAATATTCTTATACCAAATATGGCAAAGAAGCAGGAAGATTTGAGATTATCGCGATGAATCATTCCTTCCATGGCAGAAGCATGGGAGCTCTTTCTGTAACAGGAACAGAACATTACAGAGAGCCGTTTGAACCACTGATCGGCGGTGTGAAGTTTGCAGACTTTAATGATCTGGAGAGTGTGAAGGCACAGATCACAGATAAAACCTGTGCGATCATTGCAGAAGTCGTACAGGGTGAAGGAGGAATTTATCCGGCGCAGAAGGAATTCCTGGAGGGGCTTCGCGCACTTTGCGACGAAAAGGACATTATTCTGATCTTTGATGAGATTCAGTGCGGCATGGGACGAACCGGATATTATTTTGCATGGCAGTCTTATGGTGTGCAGCCAGATGTGATGACATGCGCCAAAGCACTTGGATGCGGTGTTCCGGTTGGGGCATTCGTTCTTGGAGAAAAAGCAGCAGCAGCGTCTCTGGTGCCAGGAGACCATGGTACAACTTATGGTGGAAATCCTTTCGTATGTGCAGCAGTCAGCAAGGTATTTGATATCTTTGAACAGGATAACATTCTTGCACATGTGCAGGAACTTACACCATATCTTGAGGAAAAACTGGATGCACTTGTGGATAAATATCCGATTGTCGCAGCACGTCGTGGAAAAGGTTTCATGCAGGGACTGGTGATCGAAGGTACGACAGTTGGAAGTGTTGTGACAAAAGCACTTGCGAATGGACTTCTTGTGATCTCTGCGGGAAGTGATGTGCTTCGTCTCGTTCCTCCGCTTGTTATCACAAAAGAACATATCAATGAAATGATCGAGAAATTAGAAAAGAGCCTGGCTTAATGCCGGGCTCTTGCCTGTTCTGAAAAATTCTTAAATTCTGTACAGTTCTGTACCATTCACTTCATAATGATTATTTCATACTGTTGAGATCAATATGTTTCTTGATCGCTGCAAAACTTTCGCTGCTGATCACATGTTCGATCTTACATGCATCGCTTGCTGCAACAACCGGATTAACGCCAAGCTTCTCAAGCCACTCGGAAAGGAAAAGATGACGTTCGTAGATTTTCTCTGCGGTAGCAAGACCGGATTCTGTCAGATAAAGATATCCTTCCGGAGATACAGTGATCTGATCTGTCTCGCGGAGCTTTTTCATTGCGACACTAACGCTGGATTTCTTGAAACCAAGCTCAGCGGCAACATCTACGGAACGCACGACCGGATGAGATTTGCTTAAAATAAGAATTGTTTCAAGATAGTTTTCGGCAGACTCGTTTGTATGCATCTGTTACACCCCAATTTCTGTATATGATCTGATTGAAAATGATTTCTCATTTCTCATTTAATTACTTTAAAATTTAAGGTTTTCACTCAATTTTATAGTATTTCTATAATATCATATTTTATCGCCGGGGACAACAAAAATGCATAAATATACTTATAAATAATTGTATAAAAGTTACTGTGAACAGTAACGTATAAAACCGATAAAATTCAGAGATGCAGAAGTTCCTTGAGCCAAACATTGGTTATATACTACAAATATAAGTTTGAAATAACAGATTGAAGTTATATATAACAAATAATAGTTTTATTAAACGAAAAAAAGTACTTGACAGCTCACAAACGTTAGCATATACTAACCCATGTAAGAAAAAGTAAATGGTGTTTAACTGTGAACTTTTTTTGATAAAGAAAATAATTCTCAATAAAGACTATAAAAGAAAGTGAGCTGATACATATGATGCCTATCACAATGGCTGGAATCGGAGAAAAATGTAAGATTCAGAAAATAGGTGGAAACGAAGAAACAAGACGTTTTCTGGCGAATCTTGGATTTGTCAATGAGGCTGAAGTAAGTATCGTTTCTGCAATCGGCGGAAATGTGATCGTGAACATCAAAGATGCACGTGTAGCAGTTAATTCAGATATGGCAAAGCACATATTTATATAAATTTTATAACGGAAAGGAGACAGAACGATGACTTTAGGTGATGCAAAAGTTGGAAGTACCGTTGTTGTAACAAAGATTGAAGGAGACAGCGCGTACAAACGTCGTATCATGGACATGGGAATCACAAAAGGAAGCGAACTGTATATCAGAAAAGTTGCTCCGCTTGGAGATCCTGTAGAGATCACTGTTAGAGGTTATGAGTTATCTGTAAGAAAGAACGATGCTCAGTGCGTACAGGTAAAGTAAGTACGCTGTAGTGTTCTGTAAGAACTATTATGAAAAATGCAACTGTGGAGAAGAACGCAGTTACAATAAGAGGGATTAAGGAGGTAAGAAAAAATGGCAATTAAGATTGCACTTGCCGGCAACCCGAACTGTGGTAAAACAACAATGTTCAACGCATTAACGGGCGCTAACCAGTACGTAGGAAACTGGCCGGGAGTTACTGTAGAGAAAAAAGAAGGTAAATTAAAGGGAAAGAAAGGAAAGGGCGAAGACATTATCGTAACGGACCTTCCTGGTATTTATTCCCTTTCACCATACACACTGGAAGAAGTAGTCAGCCGTGACTATGTCCTCAAAGAGAATCCAGATGTGATCATTGACCTTGTCGATGCAACAAATATCGAGCGTAACCTGTATCTGACCACTCAGCTGATCGAGACAGGTGTTCCGGTTGTTATTGCACTGAACATGGCTGATCTTCTTGAAAAAAGAGGAATCAAGATTGACACCAAGCGTCTTTCCATGCTGCTTGACTGCCCGATCATTGAGACATCTGCGCTGAGAGGGGAAGGCCTTGACAAATTGATCGACGAGGCTGTCAAAGTTGCAAAGAGCAGCAAAGTTGATCTTCCAAAAGAAATCTTCTCCAAAGATATGGAAGCAGCTATCGACGAAGTAAAAGGTGTTCTTCCTACATCTGTTACAGATGATAAGAAGAGATGGTATGCGGTTAAGTTCCTTGAGAATGATGAAAAAGTAAAAGAGGCTATGAAGCTTTCTGCTTCCGGACAGTCTCTGGTTGATACAAAACGTCAGGAACTTGAAAAACAGCATGACGATGACATGGAAAGTATCGTAACAGACGAAAGATACAAATTCATCCAGAAGATCGTTAATACGACGGTTAAAAAAGCAAAAGATAAACTGACTGTATCCGATAAGATCGACCGTATCGTTACCAACCGTATTCTTGGTATCCCGATCTTTGTTGCAGTTATGTGGCTTGTATATTATGTGTCCGTAACAACAGTCGGAACATTCGTAACAGACTGGACAAATGATGTATTTGTAGTAGCTATTCAGGACTTCTTTACAAACATCCTTACCAGCATCGGTGCCGGTGACCTGGTAATGGGACTTGTAGTTGATGGTATCATCGGTGGTCTTGGTGCAGTACTTGGATTCGTTCCTCAGATGGCAATTCTGTTCCTGTTCCTGTCCATCCTTGAAGACTGTGGTTACATGGTACGTATTGCATTCGTTATGGACCGTGTATTCCGTCACTTCGGACTTTCCGGTAAGAGCTTCATTCCGCTTCTGATTTCTTCAGGATGCGGTATCCCTGGAATCATGGCTTCCAAGACCATCGAACAGGACAATGACAGACGTCTTACTATTATGACAGCAACATTTATTCCTTGTGGTGCCAAACTTCCGGTTATCGCTCTTATGGGTGGTGTAATCGCTGGTGAAACTGCAGGATATGCAGAGAGCTCCTTTATCGCTCCTCTGATGTACTTCATCGGAATCGTAGCTGTACTTGTAGCAGCAATCATTCTTAAGAAGACAAAACCGTTCTCCGGTAAACCGGCTCCGTTCGTAATGGAGCTTCCACAGTATCATATTCCGCAGGTTAAAACAGTTCTCCTTCATGTATGGGAAAGGCTGAAAGGCTTCATCATCAAAGCTGGTACAATCCTGTTCCTTGCCTGCGTAGTAATGTGGCTGCTTTCTACTTTTGGATTTGCTGATGGTTCCTTTGGCATTGTTGAAGATTCCGCAGACAGCCTTATGGCTATCATTGGTGGTGCGATCGCGCCTCTCTTTGCTCCTCTTGGATTCGGTGAATGGCAGCCGGTAGCAGCTTCTATCTCCGGTTTCACAGCAAAAGAAGCTATCGTATCTACAATGGGTGTCCTGGCTAACGTAGCTGGTGATACAGAAGATGCAGTAAACGTTGCAGCAGGTGTTGCAAGCTGGTTCCCGACAGGAATCGCAGCTTTCTCCTTCCTGATGTTCAACCTTCTTGATTCTCCTTGCCTTGCAGCTATTGCAACTATGGCAAAAGAAATGAACAGCAGAAAATGGTTCTGGTTCGCAATTCTTTTCCAGAACATCTTTGCTTACGTTGTTTGCCTCTGCTTCTATCAGATCGGTTCCTTTGTAACTGGTGGAGCATTCGGTTTCGGAACTGTAGTAGGATTCGTAGTACTTATTGTAATGCTGTTCCTGCTGTTCAGACCGGACCCGTACAAAGATCAGAAAGTTTATTCTAAACGTTCTGTACAGGCATAATAAAAAATGTAATAATAAGGGGGCTGGATACAGAGATGTGTCCGGCCTCTGTTTGATTCGAAACCGATGACTGGCAGTACTTGATGAAGAGAGGATGAGTGAAATGCTGGCAAATATTATTATAATGATTTTGATCCTTGGATATTGTGCATTTATCATTTATAAAAGTGTAAAGAATACCAAAGAAGGTAAACATACGGGGTGTGCCGGATGCAGTGGAAACTGTGGAAGCTGTGGTGGATGCAGCGGTGCTGCTTTTCATAAGAGTACTACACAGTCTTCATATAAAAAGAACCGTTAGAAATCGGAGGTACTGATATGGGAAATTCAACAGGATCTACAATGTACATGTTTGGAGCAGTTATTGTTATTTATATCGCAGGAATGCTGCTCTATCAGGGATTTCAGTGGCTCAAGAAGAAGAGAGAACAGAAAAAAGACGAAGAATTCAGAAGAGGTGACAAATAGTGGTAGATATAATTATAGTACTGATCGTAATTGTTTTGCTTGGGTTTGCACTGAAAGGTTCTATCAAACATTTTAAAGGAGAAAGCCCATGCTGTGGAGGCGGCGGTGGAGAGATCGTTCTCGATATTCCGGATAAAAAACTTGAGAATCCGATACTTGGAAAGAAGGTTCTCAAAATTTCCGGTATGCACTGCGAACATTGCGTAAAGGCTGTCACAGAGGCAATCAATAAGATCGATGGAGCAGCTGCAAAAGTAAATCTTTCTGAGAACGAAGCAGTCGTTTCTTATGATCGCGAACTTGATGACGAACAGCTTAGAAAAATCGTCAAGGATGCAGGTTACAGAGTCGTAAGCATCAAACAATGCATGATATAGTGAAAGAAATATCATTTCCAGGATCCCGTGGCATATGAAGCTGCGGGATTTTTTCTGCGCATCTCGCAGCAAGAATGCAGAGGCATTATTGAAGTGATTTTTTGAAGTGGTTCCCTGTATAAAAAACAGATTTTCTGCATAAGCTGATAATAAAATTTGCGGACAGCTACAGGAAAATCATCTGAGCTGAGTGGAGGTTGCATTATGTGGGGATTTTTTACGGCATTGATCTCGGGAGCACTGATGAGTATTCAGGGTGTTTTTAATACAGAAGTGACGAAACAGACCAGTTTATGGGTATCAACGGGATGGGTGCAGCTCTCTGCATTTATGGTCTGTGTGCTGGCATGGATATTTACAGGAAGACAGAGTGTTTCGGCATTATGGCAGGTAGATAATAAATACACGCTTCTTGGCGGAGTGATCGGAGCATTTATTACAATTACTGTTATTCAGAGCATGGGGGCACTTGGGCCTGCAAAAGCAGCTATGCTGATCGTCATTTCCCAGTTGATCGTGGCATATGTAATTGAACTTTTGGGAATGTTTGGAACAATGCAGCAACCGTTTGAGTGGAGAAAGATTCTGGGAATGCTGATCGCGATTGCCGGCATTGTGATTTTTAAATGGGAATAATAAAGTTATCATGCACAGGAATAAATAAAGTTTCCTATTGTAAATCTACCGGGAATTCGTTAAAATAAGACATGGTTAAGTATGAGAATCGGGGAGGTCTGCCGTAATCCTACGGAGGGAAGTGAACCGAGATCATGAAAGTAAATTTTTACAGTCTGATATTGAGCATATTTTTTCTGGCAGGTTTGTCAGGAATGAGCGGATGTCAGAAAAACAAAACAGAAATAGTGCTGGACGGACAGGATACTGTATCAGAATCAGAAACACAGGATGATACACAGACTGGGAATGATGCAACAGAGGATCTGGCGGAAGCAAAAATATCAGCAGAAGCGGAGCTATCGGAGATGCCGGTGGAGACAGAGCCGGAAATGATTTTTGTGGATGTCTGCGGAGCAGTAATGAATCCGGGAGTTTATGAACTGGATGGGAGCAGCCGGGTTTTTCAGGCA
>ENA-OPEA01001219-OPEA01001219.1-human-gut-metagenome-genome-assembly--contig:-NODE-1219-length-11533-cov-5.332811_pt1 | contig 11533 bp, 8 predicted proteins | sample MGYA00241623_ERZ501509 | MGnify/ENA primary metagenome ERZ501509 (study PRJEB25962, sample SAMEA2042571) | human gut metagenome | biome: human gut; feature: human-associated habitat; material: faeces... | reverse complement strand
GCAAACGGGCTGTTTCCCGGGAAATAGCCGCAGCATTAAAAGCACAGCTTTCCCCCGGAATTCAGGCTGTAGGCGTGTTTGTGAACGAAGCACAGGAAGCGGTGGCTGATCTGCTGAATGCAGGCATCATCAACATTGCCCAGCTCCACGGGCAGGAGGATGAATGCTATATCAGCCGTCTGCGGGAGCTGACAAATAAACCGCTCATTCAGGCCTTCCGCGTGACGGATGCCGCAAGCCTTGCAAAGGCGCAAAAAAGTCCGGCAGACCTCATTCTGCTGGACTCCGGCACAGGCGGGACCGGAATAACATTTGACTGGACCATTTTGGAGAAATTTGACCGTCCCTATTTTCTTGCCGGAGGGCTTGGCCCGGACAATGCCGCTGATGCTGTGGAGCGTCTGCATCCTTACGCAGTGGATGTGAGTTCCGGCATTGAAACAGCAGGGAAGAAAGACCCCGCAAAAATGGCGGCATTTGTGGCCGCTGTACGCAAAAATGACCAATCAGGAAAGGAATGAACGACCATGACAAATCCCAACGGACGCTTTGGCATCCACGGCGGACAGTATATCCCTGAAACGCTGATGAATGCCGTCATTGAGCTGGAAGAAGCCTACAACCACTACAAAAACGACCCGGAGTTCAACCGTGAACTGACCGAGCTGTTCAACGAATACGCAGGCCGTCCCAGCCGCCTGTACTACGCTGAGAAAATGACCAAGGACCTTGGCGGTGCAAAAATTTATCTCAAGCGCGAAGACCTGAACCATACCGGTGCCCACAAAATCAACAACAGCATCGGGCAGGTATTGCTGGCACGCCGCATGGGCAAGCGCCGCATCATCGCCGAAACCGGAGCCGGACAGCACGGTGTGGCCACAGCCACCGTCTGCGCCTTGATGAACATGGAATGCATCGTCTACATGGGTAAGACCGATGTAGAGCGCCAGCGCGTCAATGTGGAGAAGATGAAGATGCTCGGCGCCACCGTCGTTCCCGTCACCAGTGGCAATATGACGTTGAAGGACGCCACCAACGAAGCCATCCGCGACTGGTGCTGCCATCCGTCGGACACCTACTACGTGATAGGTTCCACTGTCGGCCCGCATCCGTATCCCGACATGGTGGCACGCCTGCAGTCCGTCATCAGCGAAGAAATCAGGAAACAACTTCTTGAGCATGAAGGACGTAGCTGCCCCGATTACCTCATCGCCTGCGTAGGTGGAGGAAGCAATGCAGCCGGCACCATCTATCACTACGTCAACGACCCGCACGTGCAAATCGTCCTCGCCGAAGCCGGCGGAAAAGGCATTGAAACGGGAATGACAGCCGCCACCATCGCCCTCGGCAAGATGGGCATCATCCACGGCTCGCGCACCTACGTCATCCAGAACGAGGACGGACAGATAGAAGAGCCCTATTCCATCTCTGCCGGACTGGACTATCCGGGCATCGGCCCCATGCACGCCAACCTTGCCAAGCAGAAACGTGCCATCGTCCTCGCCGTCAACGACGATGAAGCCATCCGCGCCGCCTACGAACTGACCCGGCTCGAGGGCATCATCCCCGCATTGGAAAGTGCCCACGCACTGGGTGCGCTGGAGAAGATGAGGTTCAAGCCGACGGACGTGGTGGTGCTGACGGTGTCGGGACGGGGGGATAAGGATATAGAGACGTATTTGAGTGATGAGTGATGAGTTATAAGTGATGAGTTATTTGAAAATACGAGATACAATGAAATAAAATACAAGATACAATGAAACAATATGATTATAAAACAATCAGCCGCACCATGCTCGGTGACTTGCATACGCCGGTGAGCACGTATCTGAAGGTGCGTGACATCTTTCCGCAGAGCGCACTTATGGAGAGTTCCGACTATCATGGCAGTGAGAACAACCGCTCGTTCATCGCTCTGTGTCCGCTGGCAAGTGTCAGCATAGACCACGGCACGGCTATCTTCCGCCTGCCGGACGACAGCCGCGAAGAGCATCCCATAACCGATGCATACCGGGTGGAGAATGCCTTGAACGATTTCCGCGCCCGCTTCCGCGTGGAGGGCGAATACAGCAATTACTGCGGACTCTACGGATACACCTCCTTCAATGCTGTCCGCTACTTCGAGAATATCCCCGTGAAGGACAGCCGCGAAGCTACCAACGATGCGCCGGACATGCTGTACATATTATATAAGTACCTCATCGTCTTCAACGATTTCAAGAATGAGATGCTGCTCCTCGAGATGCTGGCTCCCGGCGAGACCAGCGAACTGGACCAGGTGCAGAAGGCCATCCATAACCGCAACTACACCGCCTACGATTTCCGCGCCGTCGGCCCCACCACCTCCCCACTTACGGACGAGGAGCACAAGGCGAATATCCGCCGCGGCATCGCCCACTGTCTGCGCGGCGACGTTTTCCAGATAGTCCTCTCCCGCCGATTCGAGCAGCGTTTCACAGGCGATGACTTCAAGCTCTACCGTGCCCTGCGCAGCATCAACCCTTCTCCCTATCTGTTCTATTTCGACTTCGGGGGCTTCCGCATTTTCGGCTCGTCTCCCGAAACCCATTGCCGTATCGAAGGCCGCCATGCCTACATCGACCCCATTGCCGGAACCACGAAGCGCACCGGCGATGCAGAGCAGGACGCCCTCAATGCCCGGTACCTGCACGACGACCCCAAAGAGAACGCCGAACACGTGATGCTGGTGGACCTTGCCCGCAACGACCTCTCCCGCAACTGCCACGATGTAAAGGTGGACTTCTATAAGGAGATGCAGTATTACAGCCATGTCATCCACCTCGTCAGCCGTGTCAGCGGAACGCTCCGCGAAGAGGCCGACCCCGTCAAGGCCTTCATCGACACCTTCCCTGCCGGTACCCTGAGCGGCGCCCCCAAGGTACGCGCCATGCAACTCATCAGCCAGCTGGAACCGCACAACCGTGGAGCCTACGGCGGCTGCATCGGTTTCATCGGACTGAACGGCTCGCTGAACCAGGCGATTACGATTCGTACTTTTGTCAGCCGCAACGGTGTCCTCTGGTTCCAGGCAGGCGGCGGCATCGTAGCCAAGAGCAACGACGAGTACGAACTGCAAGAGGTGAACAACAAGCTCGGCGCACTGAAAAAGGCGATTGAGATGGCAGAAAAAATGTGAGTTCATGTACGATTTGACGATTTACGATGTACGATTTGCCATGCGGCGTACATTGCGCAGCCAAATCGTACATCGTAAATAAAGTAACTTCAATCGTACATCGTAAATCGTCAAATAGTAAATAAAATAGATTGTAAATACAAAAGATGAAAACAGTTATCATAGACAATTACGACTCCTTCACCTACAACCTTGCCCATCTGGTGAAAGAGCTTGGCGCAGAAGTGGATGTGCTGCGCAACGATAAATTCCGGCTCGAAGAATTGGAGCCATACGATAAAATCATCCTCTCACCCGGTCCCGGTGTCCCCGAGGAAGCCGGACTGCTGCTGGATGTCATCCGCACCTATGCCGGACGGAAACCCATACTCGGTGTCTGTCTGGGCGAACAAGCCATCGGACAAGCGTTCGGCGGAAAGCTGGTCAATCTGGAAGAGGTGTTCCATGGGGTACAGACGGAGATAAGGATGAAGGGGGAAGGATTAAGGATTAGGGATGAAGGATTAGGGGGGAAGGATTATGAAGGTATTTCTCTCGAAGAAGACTATATCTTCTGCGGTTTACCCGATAGGATTCCCGTCGGACGATACCACTCCTGGGTGGTCGATACGGAGGACTTTCCCGAAGCGCTGGCCATTACCGCCATCAGCCCCGAAGGACAAATCATGGCGCTGAAACATCGGGAGTATGACATACACGGCATCCAGTTCCATCCTGAATCGGTACTGACACCCGACGGAAAAACAATCGTAAAAAACTGGCTTTTCAAATGAGGCACTTCAGAAAAAGAGTAAATTCAATCGTCAAATCGTAAATCGTCAAATCGTAAATAAAAAGATGAAAGCAATACTCACCCGTCTCTTCAACCACGAAGAGCTTACGTCGGAGGAGACCAAACAAATCCTCCTCAACATCACCAAGGAAATGTATCCTGAGGCGCAGATAGCAGCCTTGCTCACTGCCTTCCAGATGCGGAGCATCACTGTGGACGAGCTTATCGGTTTCCGCGAAGCACTGATGGAGACACGCCTTCCCATCGACTTCGCCCCCTATCGCCCCATCGACATTGTAGGTACGGGCGGCGACGGAAAGAACACCTTCAACATCTCCACCTGCGCTTGCTTCGTGGTGGCGGGAGCCGGCTACAAGGTTGCCAAGCACGGCAACTACGGAGCCACTTCCGTGAGCGGAGCCAGCAATGTCATCGAGCAGCACGGCGTACGCTTCACCAACAACCCCGACACGCTGAAACGCAGCATGGAGGAGTGCAACATCGCCTACCTTCATGCCCAGCTTTTCAATCCGGCGATGAAGTTTGTCGGTCCCGTACGCAAGACGCTGGGAGTACGCACCTTGTTCAATCTGCTCGGCCCGTTGGTGAATCCATGCTGTCCGGCATACCAGCTGCTCGGTGTGGCAGACCTCTCGCAGATGCGCCTATACACCAACGTATTCTATAAACTCGGCATTGACTTTGCCGTGGTCAACAGCCTCGACAGCTACGACGAAATCTCCCTAACGGACGAGTTCAAGGTGATGACCCGCAACTACGAGCGCATCTACCGTCCGCAGGCTCTCGGCTTCAAGGATGCCCGTCCCGAAGAACTCTTCGGCGGCGCATGCAAGGAAGATGCCGCCCGCATCTTCGACAATATCCTTACGGGGCATGCCACACCTGCACAAACGCAATGCGTCATTGTCAACGCCGCCTTTGCCATCCAGGTGATGGAGCCGCAGAAAGAGATTGAAGAGTGCATCGCCATCGCACGCGAATCATTGGATAGCGGACGGGCGCTGGCGACACTGAAAAAATTTATCGAGATTAATAAATGAAGCAATGAAAGATATACTGTCCGAAATCATCGCCCATAAGCAAACAGAGATTGAACTGCAGAAGCAGACCGTCTCTCCGGAACAGTTGCAGGAGCAGGCCGGAATCATCATCCGGGAGAATGCGGCACACCACCGCAGCATGAAGCAGGCCCTTGCCGCTTCTTCTACAGGAATCATCTCCGAGTTCAAACGCCGTTCACCCTCTAAAGGCTGGATAAACGAGGCTGCCCAAGCAGAGGAAATACCCGCCTCCTACGAAGCCGCCGGCGCCGCCGCCCTCTCCATCCTGACGGATGAGAAGTTCTTCGGCGGTACGCTGCGCGACATCCGCACGGCCCGTCCGCTCGTCCGCATCCCCATTCTGCGCAAGGACTTCATCATCGACGAGTACCAGCTTCTGCAAGCCTGCATCGTAGGTGCCGACGCCGTATTGCTCATTGCCGCCTGCCTCAGTCCGGAGCAGTGTAGCACCCTCACCGCCCAAGCCCACGAACTCGGGCTGGAGGTATTGCTCGAAATCCACAGCCCTTCGGAACTCTCCTATATAAATAAGGAGGTCGACATGGTGGGTGTCAACAACCGCAACCTCGGCTCCTTCGTCACCGATGTAGAAAACTCCTTCCGGATAGCCCGGCAACTGCGCGAAGCCACCCACGGACCGGCATCCCCGCTCCTTGTTTCCGAAAGCGGCATCTCCGACCCCGAAACCATCTGCCGCCTGCGTGCCGCCGGCTTCCGCGGTTTCCTCATCGGCGAAACCTTCATGAAAACAGCCAATCCGGGCGAAACCCTGAAAGAGTTCATCCAAGACAGTCTCTTAATTGATAATTAAAAGTTGAAAGTTGATAATTGTAAATACAAAAGTCTCTCATACAGCGTTACATCGCGCAGCCAAATTGTAAATAGTAAATTGTAAATCGTAAATAAAATGTCTCCTCTCATCAAAGTATGCGGAATGACCGAAGCAGAAAACATCCGCAATGTAGAACTGCAAGGTGTAGATATGATTGGTTTCATCTTCTACCCAAAATCTCCCCGTTGTCTGTGCCAAATGCCCGGGTATCTGCCAGCCTGCGCCAAGCGTGTCGGCGTCTTTGTCAACGAAAGTAAGGAAAACATCCTGATGTATACCGACCGTTTCAGCCTGGACTACATCCAGCTGCATGGCAATGAGGCTCCCGAGTACTGCCGTTCCCTGCACAATGCAGGCCTGCACCTCATCAAGGCTTTCTCCATCTTGCTGCCCAAGGACCTGCTTTCCGTCTCTGCCTACAACGGTCTGTGCGACTACTACCTCTTCGACACCAAGACCCCGCAGTACGGCGGTTCCGGCAACCAGTTCGACTGGAACCTCCTGCACCGCTACAACGGTCCCACCCCGTTCCTGCTCAGCGGTGGCATCAACCCCTACAGCGTAAAAGCCCTCCGGGAGTTCCGCCACCCCTATTTCGCAGGTATCGATATCAACAGCCGTTTCGAGACGGTACCGGGAATAAAGGATGTGGAACGCATCACAAACTTCCTGAAAGAACTCAAGGGAGGTACGATTTGACGATTTACTATTTACTATTTGGCTGCGCAATATACGCCACATGGCAAATTGTACATTGTACATGGTAAATAGTAAATAGTAAATCGTAAATTGTAAAATTGTAAAATTGTAAATCGTAACATGCAGCATATAGTGCGCAGCCAAATAGTAAATTGTAAATTGTAAAATTGTAAATAGAAATAGTATGTTGAACCGCATTAACCAACTTTTCCAGGACAGCCCCAAGAATCTGCTGTCCATTTACTTTTGTGCAGGCTGTCCCAACCTCGACGGTACTGCCGACGTTATCCGTGCCCTCGAAAGAAACGGAGTCAGCATGATTGAAATCGGAATTCCGTTCAGTGACCCCATGGCCGACGGCATTGTCATCCAGAATGCCGCCACCCGCGCCCTGCGTGGCGGCATGTCCCTCCGTCTGCTTTTCGAACAGTTGCGCGACATCCGTCGCGATGTCCGCATCCCGCTTGTCCTTATGGGATACCTCAATCCCATCATGCAGTTCGGCTTCGAAGCCTTCTGCCAGAAGTGCGTGGAATGCGGCATCGACGGCGTCATCATTCCCGACCTCCCCTTCCGCGACTACGAAGAGAGCTACAAAGCCATCGCCTCGAAGTATGACATCCGTGTCATCATGCTCATTACCCCCGAAACCAGCGAAGCCCGCGTCCGCGAGATAGATGCCCACACCGACGGATTCATCTATCTGGTGTCCAGTGCCGCTACCACCGGTGCCCAGAAAGACTTCGACACCCGGAAGCAAGCCTACTTCAAGAAGATAGAGGATATGAACCTGCGCAATCCACGCATGGTAGGCTTCGGCATCAGCAACAAGCAGACATTCGATGCCGCCTGCGCCCACTCATCCGGTGCCATCATTGGCAGCCGCTTCGTCACGCTGCTCAACGAGAAGGAAGGAGATGCGGAAAAGGCTATCAGGCAGTTGAAGGAAGATTTGAAACAGTGAGCTTATTCAAATCTCATCCATTTTATTTTTCGCAATGAAAAAATAAAAGAGACAAAATCATCACGACTTGTCTCTTTTATTTTTTACCCATCTCATATTTCATTATCTTTGTGCCCGAAAAAAGCTCTAATACGAATATCATGAAAGTCGATTGCCCTTCCGTACTATTGATTTACACTGGCGGAACTATCGGAATGATAGAAAATCCCGAGACCGGTGCGCTTGAGAACTTCAACTTCGACCAACTGCTGCAGCATGTCCCCGAACTGAAGCGCTTCAACTACCGCATCTCATCCTATCAGTTCGACCCACCCATCGACTCTTCCGACATGGAGCCTTCCCTCTGGGCAAAGATTGTAAAAATCATCAACTACAACTACGACAATTTCGACGGCTTCGTCATCCTGCACGGCACCGATACGATGGCCTATACAGCCTCCGCCCTCAGTTTCATGCTCGAGAACCTTTCCAAGCCGGTCATCCTCACCGGTTCCCAGCTTCCCATCGGCACCCTGCGCACCGACGGGAAAGAGAACCTCATCACCGCCATTGAAATAGCCGCCGCCAAGCATCCGGACGGTACTCCTATCGTCCCCGAAGTGTGCATCTTCTTCGAGAACGAACTGATGCGGGGCAACCGTACCACCAAAATCAATGCCGAGAATTTCAACGCTTTCCGCTCCTTCAACTATCCCGCACTGGCAAAGGCAGGCATCCATATCCGCTATAACGAGCACCTCATCCGACGCCCCGACCCGTCGCGCCCCATGAAGCCGCACTACCTTTTCGACACCAATGTCGTAGTGCTCACCCTCTTTCCCGGCATCCAGGAAAGCATTATCAACTCCGTGCTTCATGTTCCCGGTCTGAAAGCCGTTGTCCTCAAGACCTTCGGTTCCGGCAATGCCCCCCAGAAAGAATGGTTCATCCGCCAGCTGAAAGAAGCCAGCGAACGTGGCATTGTCATCGTCAACATCACCCAATGCCAAAGTGGCGCCGTCGAGATGGGACGCTACGAAACCGGACTGCAACTTCTCCAGGCAGGGGTCATCAGCGGCTACGACAGCACCCCCGAATGTGCCGTCACCAAACTCATGTTCCTCCTGGGGCATGGACTGGACCAAGCCGAAATCCGCCACCGCATGAATTCCGACCTGGCAGGAGAAATCACCAAGCAATAAGTTGCATTTCTTGGCCACCCTCCCAATCCCCTCTACAATACACCACAGAGGGACAGATAACATTTTACCCCATAAATTTAATCAATTTGTACCATAAAAAGATAACATTTACAACATATATAATAATACTTTCGGCTATCTTTGTGAACAGATTGGTAAACAACTAATTCACCAACAAAGAAGATTACACAACTTTAAAATAATAGTAATATGAAAAAAACATTATTCAGAACAATAATGTGTGTCGGTATTGCCAGCATGCTACTCGGTGGATGTACAAACGACGATGTGTATAACCCGGAAGCTGTCGTAAAAAGGTACGAGAACGCATGGGAAAAACAGTTCGGAAAGGTCGACCCGAACCAGACGTGGAATACTGCGGCAAGGGTGACGGCAGTTGCCAATGTGCCTTACATCAGCGGCGAAGCCATCATGAGTATCTACACAAGCAATCCGCTTGAAAGCGACTCCAGACTGTTGGCAAAAACGGCAGTGAACAGCGGGACAGGAACCATCAGCTTTGATATACCCAGCACCACGACACAAGTATTTGTTGCTATCGAAAGCAATGACCTGTACCGCGTATACGGATACTATGCCGTAGAGAACGGAACTGTAAGCATTACGCCGTCTTCGAGCGTGGCACAAACCAGAGCAGCAAGCAATGTGACTAAAGGCAGCATACAAAAGACTAGTAATGTAAAATACAATACTACAACCCAAGTGGGATGGAAAATAGGCGAATGGGGACAAGGCAAAACCTATGAAGAATGGGAGGCTGATTATAGAAAATTAGGGATTAATATCCAATACAACAATCCAGGTCCATACACTACTGAATCCATTGCAACCTATACACGTGACAACGATAATAACGTCATAAGTGTTACTTTTGACTTTTCCAACCCTCAACTTAAAGAGGGGGTACAACCATATTACGGAGCTGAGCAATGTGTTGAACTCACTCCCTTGAACGGTGTAGAAAAGACAGCAGCCAGTCCATGGAGAAAGAGCTGGGGATATACGATGTTCGGACCAGGTTCATTCTTCGAGGAACAAGAGAAATACTATGCATCTCCCAAATTAGGTCTCTATGATTCCGCTACACTTGCGCAATTGGAAAAAGGCTTCTCCATCACAACCAGCGGAGGTGAAATCAAGATACCTTTTATATATGGAGCAACAAATAACACCAATAAATTCGGATACGTATACTACAAAGACGGCCAGGACCCTCTGACCCAGCCCCACTACATCCTGATGAACGATGCCCGCCCATCAGAAAACATATATCATGGTTCTTGGAGGGGTACAGCCGTACAAGGGATGGAGCTATCCCGGTGGACTGACGAAGACAAGACAAACGAGGCTTTAATCTATGGCACAGAATACAAGCTTTATTTCTTTGGAGACGACCACAATGAGACAGCCACGTACACCTTCCCTACCGGATACCACATCGTATTCTTCATCTATCAGAACGATGGTGATTGGAAAAACAATTTCAACTATTCCATACCGGAATTGAATAAGCGCATTGGCAATAATAATTATAACGGAACCACAGCAGAAGGTGCCGTGAAATGCGCTGCCTGGACATTCAAAGGACACACATTCGTTGGTTTCGAAGACGGTGGACATGATGAAGACTTGAACGACATTGTATTCTGGGCCGAAGGCGCCTATGCACCGGACGATACACCAATCGTCGTGCCCGACCCCACCCCCACTCCCGAGCCTGTCGGCAACCCTTGGATTCTTGCCTGCGAAGATCTCGGTTCAACCGATGACTTCGACTTCAACGACATTGTGTTCAGCGTGAGCCACGTCAGCGGCGAGACCACCGCAACCGTCACTCCGCTTGCAGCCGGAGGCACACTGCCCGCCTACATCTGCTTCGGCAGCCAGGAGTTGGGTGAAATCCACACCTTGCTGGGTGGAAGCAGCACTACCGAATTCATCAACACCACCGGAAGCAAGGGCACAGCCGGGGAACCTGTAACAATCAATGTCGACAAAGATTTCAGCATGACCGGCAACAACATGGGCGGCTTCTCCGTAAAAGTCATTACTAAAGACAACTCGGAAGCAACCGTCCGCATCACCGCTCCCGGACAAGGCACAGCCCCGCAGATGATTTGTGTTCCCGGTGAATGGGCATGGCCTACGGAAAGAACCAATATTTCAGACGCTTATCCCGCTTTCGGCGAATGGGGAGCCAACTACGCAACCAATAAGGACTGGTACAAAAATCCAAATGGCGGCGTTGTGAAATAAACAATAAAAAAGCTTTGCCATCCAGAGGAGCTTGCGATGAAGAAAATCGACTCTTTGCACACATATAAAGGGAACAGAATCTTTGCCGCAAGCTCTTTCCGGTTGAAGAATCATAATTTCGGCATACATAATATTGATAATTTTCAAGATAAACTTGCTTTATCTATTCATACAAAAGCGTTAAAAAGCATTAATAGAACTGCTTTTATCCCTATTAATAAAGCATATTAGCTTAAATAAACGTACTTTTGCTTATTATCCAAGCAAAACAAAATTAAAATATGGGAGAGCATATCCGATACAAACGCTTTCTGCCGCTTGTTATTCTTACAATAGGCATGCTGCTGCAGGGTTGCAAAGACGATGTCTTTAACCCCGAAAAAGTAAAAGCAGCCTATCAGGACAGGTTTCCGGTCAAGAACATAGACCCGGCTATGGATTGGAAAATGACTCAGCAGGTCCGGGTCAATGTTTCTGTATCCGAAGATACCGGCATCGACTACACCATACGTATTTACGACAAGAACCCCTTAATCAGCCGGTCATCCGCCAAACTGCTGGCAGAA
>ENA-OPEA01001218-OPEA01001218.1-human-gut-metagenome-genome-assembly--contig:-NODE-1218-length-11534-cov-2.698493_pt1 | contig 11534 bp, 7 predicted proteins | sample MGYA00241623_ERZ501509 | MGnify/ENA primary metagenome ERZ501509 (study PRJEB25962, sample SAMEA2042571) | human gut metagenome | biome: human gut; feature: human-associated habitat; material: faeces... | reverse complement strand
AATCAAAGAATTCTTTGGTTCTAGCCAGTTGTCTCAGTTCATGGACCAGAATAACCCACTTAGTGAACTTACACATAAACGTCGTTTATCTGCACTTGGTCCTGGTGGTCTTAGTCGTGAACGTGCAGGGTTCGAAGTTCGTGACGTACACAACTCTCACTATGGTCGTATGTGTCCTATCGAAACTCCAGAAGGTCCAAACATCGGTCTTATCGGTTCCCTTGCAACATATGCTCGTATTAATGAATTTGGCTTTATGGAAACACCTTATCGTAAAGTCGATAAAGTTAATAAACAAGTAACAACAGATGTTCGTTATTTAACAGCTGATGAAGAAGATGATTTAGTAATTGCACAAGCCAATGAACCATTAGATGAAAATAACTGGTTCAAAGCTCAGCGTGTAACAGCACGTGTTCATGAAGAAACAATGCTTGTTGATGCAGATAGTGTAGATTACATGGACGTATCACCAAAACAGATTGTATCCATTGCGACAGCAATGATTCCATTCTTAGAAAACGACGATGCTAACCGTGCCTTAATGGGTGCGAACATGCAACGTCAGGCTGTACCTCTTTTCAGAACACAGGCACCACTTGTTGGTACTGGTATGGAATATAAAGCAGCTTGTGACTCTGGCGTTATGGTACTTGCAAAACGCGCAGGTGAAGTTGTTAGAGTAACAGCAGATTACATTGAAGTTCGTGCAGACGAAACTGGTGAAATCGACCATTATAAATTACAAAAATATTTACGTTCCAACCAAGGTACATGTATGAACCAAGTGCCAATCGTGTACAAAGGTGATCATGTAGAAGCAAAAGAACCTATCGCTGATGGTCCAGCAACTGACCATGGTGAATTAGCTCTTGGTTACAACGTTATCGTAGCATATATGCCTTGGGAAGGTTATAACTACGAAGATGCGATTTTATTAAGTGAAAAACTTGTAAAAGAAGATATTTACACATCTATCCATATTGAAGAATATGAATGCGATGCTCGTGATACAAAACTTGGACCAGAAGAAATCACACAAGATATTCCAAACGTAGCAGAAGATGCTCTTCGCGACCTTGATGCTGATGGTATTATCCGTATCGGTGCAGAAGTTCGTGCAGGTGATATCTTAGTTGGTAAAGTTACTCCAAAAGGAGAAACAGAACTTACAGCAGAAGAAAGATTATTACGCGCTATCTTTGGTGAAAAAGCTCGTGAAGTTCGTGATACTTCCCTTCGCGTTCCACATGGTGAAGCTGGTCGAATTGTTGATGTTAAAATCTTCAACCGTGCTAATAATGATGAATTACCACCTGGTGTAAATCAGTTAGTACGTGTATATATTGCTCAAAAACGTAAAATCTCTGTCGGCGATAAAATGGCTGGTCGTCATGGTAACAAAGGGGTTGTATCCCGCGTTATGCGTGAAGAAGATATGCCATTCTTACCAGATGGTACTCCAGTAAATATCGTGCTTAACCCATTAGGCGTGCCTTCACGTATGAACATCGGACAGGTACTTGAAACACATCTTGGTATGGCTGTTCGTGAACTTGGTATGCAGATTAAAGCAGGAGATCCAACAGTAGAATCTCGTTTACGTGCAATTGGTTATGATTTTGATAAAAATGGTATGCCAAAACCAGACGTTGCTGGTATTCACATTGCAACTCCAGTATTCGATGGTGCAAAAGGTAACGAAGTATTTGAAACACTCAAAGCTTCTGGTTTCTCTGATAATGGTAAGACTATTTTATATGATGGTCGTACAGGTGAACCATTTGAAAATCCTGTTACAGTAGGTTGCGTGTACATGCTTAAACTTCATCACCTTGTTGATGATAAAATCCATGCTCGTTCAACTGGTCCATACTCTCTTGTTACTCAACAGCCACTTGGTGGTAAAGCACAATTTGGTGGTCAGCGTTTCGGGGAAATGGAAGTTTGGGCTCTCGAAGCATATGGTGCAGCTTATACACTTCAAGAAATTTTAACAGTAAAATCTGACGATGTTGTTGGACGTGTTAAAACATATGAAGCTATTGTAAAAGGTGAAAACATTCCTGAACCAGGTGTTCCAGAATCCTTCAAAGTTCTCATTAAAGAGTTACAAAGTATTGGTCTTGATATCAAAGTTCTTTCCGAAGATGCACAGGAAATTATGATTAATGATATTGAAGATGATATCAATGAAACTGCAAGAGAACTCGATATGGATGCAACAGCAACAAAAGAATCTTATGGTCAAGCAGTAACAACAGATGTTTCTGAAGAAAATGTAGTAGAAGATGATTATACTACTGAAGAACCAACAGATGATATCATTGCTGATCTTGGTGCAGATAATTTTGACGAATAATATAATGGTTTAATTTAATCGATTTAAGAGCATTTATAATTATAAATGCTCTTAATCAATAAATTGAAATAGTGATATAGTAATGTAGGTAACTTTTATTTGTTTAATAAAAGTTTTTTAACAGATGCAAGGCTGAATTTTAAAGAAAGGGAGTGACAGCCCCTTGTTAGATGTAAATAATTTTGATTCTATGCGCATAGGACTAGCTTCTCCAGAAAAGATTCGTGAATGGTCTTATGGAGAAGTAAAAAAACCAGAAACTATCAATTATCGTACTTTAAAACCTGAACGTGATGGTTTGTTCTGTGAAAGAATTTTTGGTCCTACACGTGACTGGGAATGTCATTGCGGTAAATACAAACGCATTCGTTATAAAGGTATTGTCTGTGACCGTTGTGGCGTAGAAGTAACTCGTGCAAAAGTACGTCGTGAACGTATGGGTCATATAGAGCTCGCTGCACCAGTATCTCACATTTGGTACTTTAAAGGCATTCCAAGTCGTATGGGTCTTATCTTAGATGTATCACCTCGTTCTTTAGAGAAAGTATTATACTTTGCTTCTTATATAGTATTAGATCCAGGCGATACACCTCTTATTAAAAAGCAACTTTTATCCGAAAATGAATACCGTGAGTATTATGATAAATATGGCTCTAGCTTCAAAGTAGGCATGGGTGCTGAAGCGGTAAAACAGCTTTTAGAAGAATTAGATTTAGATAAAATGAATAAAGAATTACGTGAAGAACTTCGTACTTCTAGCGGTCAGCGTAAAGTTCGTGCTATTCGTCGCTTAGAAGTAGTAGAAGCTTTCCGTAAATCTGGCAATAAACCATCTTGGATGATTCTTGATGTAGTACCAGTTATTCCACCAGAATTACGTCCAATGGTTCAATTAGATGGTGGTCGTTTTGCTACATCTGACTTAAATGATTTATATCGTCGTGTTATCAACCGTAATAATCGTTTAAAACGTTTATTAGACTTAGGTGCACCAGATATTATCGTGCGCAATGAAAAACGTATGCTTCAAGAAGCAGTTGACGCACTTATCGATAATGGTCGCCGTGGTCGTGCTGTAACAGGCCCTGGTAACCGTCCACTTAAATCTTTAAGTGATATGCTCAAAGGTAAACAAGGTCGTTTCCGTCAGAACTTATTAGGTAAACGTGTTGACTACTCTGGTCGTTCCGTTATCGTTGTAGGTCCTGAACTAAAACTTCATCAATGTGGTTTACCAAAAGAAATGGCTCTTGAATTATTCAAACCATTTGTAATGAAAAAACTTGTAAATTCTGGACTTGCACACAATATTAAATCTGCAAAACGCATGGTTGAACGTATTCGTCCAGAAGTTTGGGATGTATTAGAAGAAGTTATTAAAGAACATCCAGTTCTTTTAAACCGTGCCCCTACGCTTCACCGTCTTGGTATTCAGGCTTTTGAACCTGTACTCACAGAAGGTCGTGCACTTAAATTACATCCACTTGCTTGTACAGCTTACAACGCTGACTTCGATGGTGACCAGATGGCTATTCACCTTCCACTTTCAGCAGAAGCTCAAGCAGAAGCTCGTATTTTAATGCTTGCTGCTAACCACATCTTAGCACCAAAAGATGGTGGTCCAATTATCACTCCATCTCAGGATATGGTACTTGGTTCTTACTATTTAACAATCCTTCGTCCAAATGCACAAGGAGAAGGAAAAGTATTTACTGGTATAAATGAAGCTATTTTAGCTCATCAACATAAAAATCTTCAATTACAAGCATTAATTCAGGTTCGTATGGAAGGATATGGCCTTGTAAAAACAACTCTTGGTCGTATGATTTTCAATGAAATTCTTCCTCCTGAAATTCGTGATTTCTATCAAGTAACAAAAGTTTCCTTAGAAGCTGATACACCAGAAGCTCGTGAAGCTTTAATTAAAGGCTTAAAAGGTAAAAAGATGGCTGAACCAATCGTTAATAGCGAAGGTAAAGAAATCGTTCCAGCTGATACAGCTGTTGATGCTGGTTATATTAAAAACTTACTTGCTAGTGATGCTAAAGAAGCTATTGTTCATGGTGGTAACTCTGGACAATGGTATCTCGGTTACAAAACAGGTAAAAAAGAACTTGGTAAATTAGTCGCTAGATGCTTTGAAACATTTGGTGGTTCTAAAACTGCTGAAGTAATTGATAATGTTAAAAACTTAGGTTACCATTATGCTTGTCTTGCTGGTATGACAGTTGCTATCTCCGATATCATCGTTCCACCAGAAAAGAAAGAAATTTTGGCAGCTACAGAAAAAGTTGTTAACCGTGTTGAACGCGACTATAATCGTGGTCTTATCACTGAAGACGAACGTTATAAGAAAGTTGTAAAACTTTGGAGCGATGCTACAGATGACGTTGCTGATGCGATGATGGCTAACATGGATACATTCAATAATATCTTCATGATGGCTGACTCCGGTGCCCGTGGTAACAGACAGCAGATGCGTCAGCTCGCTGGTATGCGTGGTCTTATGGCTGATCCATCTGGTAAAATCATCGACTTACCAATCAAAGCAAACTTCCGTGAAGGCTTAACAGTGTCTGATTACTTTATTTCTTCTCATGGTGCTCGTAAAGGTCTTGCCGATACAGCACTTAGAACAGCTGACTCTGGTTACCTCACCCGTCGTCTTGTTGACGTTGCTCAAGACGTTATCGTTCGTGAAGATGACTGTGACGTTGTAGGTATTAACCTCGTACGTGAACGTGCAAAACTTGCTGCATCTTCTAGCGCTGCAATCAAAGAACTTGGCGATAGCTTAAAAGGTCGTGTGCTTGCAAATGATATCGTTAGTCCAAAAACAGGCGAAGTTCTTTATGCTGCAGATACTACACTTGATGAAGAAGCTCTCAATACTATTGGTGAACATAATGTTAGCGAAATCGTACTCAAAGGTTCCGCTATTTATGAAGGACTCAACTCTATGTCCACTGAAACAATAGCTCTTGGTGCTCCTGAAGAAAATGTACGTAAATCCATTAAACATGCTATGATGCATGAAATGCTTGGCAAAAATACAACTGATGCTGTTTATGACAGCACAGGCGCAGAAATCATTCCTGCAAATACACCACTTACAGAAGAATATATCGAAGCTGTATTAAATAGCGACGCGAAAGAAGTTAAAGTTCGCAATAACAACATTCGTGGTATCGAAGTTGAAGCTATTAAAGAAGGTAACGGTATTATTGAATCTCTTGAAGATCGTATCGTAGGACGTGTATTAGCAGAAGATATCATTGATCCTGCTACTGGTGAAAAAATCGCTTCTCTTAACGAAACTGTTACACCAGCTCTTGCTAAAGCAATTTGTAAAGTACGTGAAAAAGTTTCTATTCGTAGCGTACTCACATGTAAATCTCAGCTTGGTGTATGTATTAAATGTTATGGTCAAGACCTTGCTACAGCTAATCAGGTTGAAGTTGGTGAAGCAGTTGGTATCATCGCTGCTCAATCTATCGGTGAACCTGGTACACAGCTTACAATGCGTACATTCCACTCTGGTGGGGTTGCCAGTGACGAAGATATCACACAGGGTCTTCCACGTGTTGAAGAATTGTTCGAAGCAAGAAAACCAAAACATCATGCTATCATTGCTGAAATCGAAGGTACTGTGCTCATTTCCGAAGATAAAGAAATGCGCATAGTTACTATTACACCAGATGAAGGCGAATCTAGAGAATATTTAATTCCTTATGGTTCTCGTCTCATTGTTAAAAATGGTGCAAGAATTAAACCTGGTGATAAAATCACTGAAGGTTCTATTAATCCACATGATATCTTACGTATTTGTGGTTTACGTGAAACTCAGCGTTACCTCGTATACGAAGTACAAAAAGTATATAAATCTCAGGGTGTTGGTATCAACGATAAACATATCGAAGTTATGGTTCGTCAGATGCTTCATAAAGTTAAAATTGAAGATTCTGGTGACACTGATTTCCTCCCTGGTGAATATATTGATATCAATAGCTTTGAATCTGCAAATGCTAAAGCTATTGAAGAAGGCGGTATTCCAGCCGTTGCTCGTCCAATCCTCTTAGGTATTACAAAAGCTTCCTTGGCAACAGATTCCTTCTTATCTGCAGCATCATTCCAAGAAACTACTCGTGTTCTTACTGATGCAGCTATCAAAGGTAAGGTTGATCCACTTATCGGTCTTAAGGAAAATGTTATCATCGGTAAATTAATTCCTGCTGGTACTGGTATGAGTAGATATAGAAATATCAATGTAGTAGATTTAGATGCTGCTGAACATGAAGCACAAGAAGAAACTACAGTTACTGAATAAGATTAATAAAAAGCAAGATACTTTATTGTATCTTGCTTTTCTTTTTTAGTTGTATAAATAGAAGATTTTTTACAAATATAAAAATTGGAATAGCAAGATGAGTATCTTTATCAAATGTTCTAATGCATAAATATTGATTAAATGTTATATAAATGATAAGATTTAATTGAAGTAAATTTCAGTTAATTTTAAATTTTTAATATTTTGGAGGGGATATTATGACCGTTTACAAAGAGACGATACAATTGACATCTCATGGAAAAACACCGACTTTTTTTGATATTACACCACAAGTAAAAACAGCAATACTTAACAGTAAGATTAAAAATGGCATATGTACAGTTATTTCCCCACATACAACATGTGCTGTATTTTTTGAAGAATTTGTGCATGATTATACAGAAAATGGCGATGAATTTTTACAAGCTGATTTAAATAATATCTTGCAAAAACTCATTCCTGATAATATAGCTGAAGGTCAATATAATTATCCAGGTGAAAAACATTATGAAGCAGTTGCTTCTTGGCCAAATGCAGAAGATTATTTACCTAATGGTGATAGAACAGCATTATTAAATTGTGAAGCGCATTTAAAAGCTACTTTAATTGGTTCAAGTGAAACTTTTGAAGTTGATAATGGTGCTTTAGGTGTAGGTACAACAGGATACGTTTATTTTGTAGATTTTGATAGAACTCGTTCACGTACAAGAAAATGTAAAATTATTATTATGGGCGAATAATAGGAGGTTTTTATATGTTAGTGTCTTCAAAAGAATTATTACTTACTGCAAAGCAAAAACATTTTGCTATACCTTCTGCTAATTTTGTAGATGAAATTTCAGCAAAAGCTCATATAGAAGTAGCAGAAGAAATGAATTTACCATTGATTTTATCTTTTGCTCAGGTGCATAGTAAATATCAAAGTCTAGAAGAAGCAGCTAATATAGGAAAATATTATGCTAATAAAGCAAAAGTTCCTGTAGTATTACATTTAGACCATGGTGAAGATTTTGATTTTATAAAAAGAGCTATTGACTTAGGTTTTACATCTGTAATGATTGATGCTTCAAATGAAACATTAGATGAAAACATTAGAATTACAAAAGAGGTAGTAGATTATGCACATGCATATGATGTTTGTGTAGAAGCTGAAATTGGACATGTTGGTACAGGTGTAAGTGTAGATGCATTAAGTGAAGCTAAGTCAGTATATACTTCTGTAGAAGAAGCAATAAAATTGACGCAAGAAGCAAATTTAGATTCTTTAGCAGTATCTATCGGTACAGCACATGGAAGTTATAAAGGAACACCTGTAATTAATTTTGAACGTTTAAAAGAATTATCTGAAGCTTTAGATGTTCCATTAGTGTTACATGGAGGTTCTTCATCAGGTGATGAAAATTTATCTCGTTGTGCCAAAGAAGGTATAGCAAAGATAAATATTTATACGGATTTTATTTTAAATGCATATAAAAATTTACAAGAAAATGAAGCTAAAGACTATTTTGCTGTTAAAACATTATTAAAAGAAGGCATAAAAGATATTTTACGCAGATATTATAAAGTATTTAGTACACAAAATATTTAATACAAACTAAAAATATGGAGGAGATTATTTTGAGAAAAATAAAAACACCGTTTTTTATGGTAAATCCTAAATCATATTTATATGGGAAAAAACTTTTAAAATTGGCGTTGGCGGCAGATGCTATAGCTAAGGAAAAAGATTTTGATGTATTTTTTACAGCATCTTTTGTAGATTTGAGAATGATTGCTGAAAATACAACTAATTTAATAGTTACAGCACAACATATGGATAGTTTAAAAGCTGGTAGAGGTATGGGGTATGTTGTACCAGAAGCTTTGGCAGAAGCTGGCGTAAAAGCTGTATTTTTAAATCATGCAGAGCATTCTTTGAAATTAGAAGAATTAGTAAAAGTTATTAATAGAGCTAAAGAAAATGATATGTATACAGTAGTATGTGCTGATTCGGTAAAAGAAGCTCAAGCTATTGCAACATTAAAACCAGATATTTTATTATGTGAACCAACTGAATTAATTGGTACAGGTACAGTAAGTGATAAGTCTTATATTGAAGCTACAAATAATGCTATTCGCAGTATTGATGCCGATATATTAGTTATGCAAGCAGCTGGTATTAGTACAGGAAAAGATGTTTATAAAACAATTATAAGTGGAGCTGATGGAACAGGTTGTACAAGCGGTATAGTTTGTGCAAAAGACCCTGAAGTCATGGTGAAAGAAATGTTAGATGCAATAGAAAAAGCTGTTAAAGAAAAAGGATAAAATAGGGATTTTAATAAATAGTATAAGATTTTTTCTTATACTATTTGTTATAAAAAAATAAAAATATAAATTTATGTAGAGGAGGAGTTTTTATGGATTTTATAGCATTTTTAGCGAACGGTTTTATTGAGTTATTTAAAGCAGGTGCTACAACCTTTATGGGATGGGTAACGGGTATTATTCCACTTGTAGTAGTATTGATGACTGCAGTAAGTGCATTGATAAAACTGATCGGTGAGGAACGAGTATATAGTGTAGCACAGAAGGCAACAAAATATACGATTACAAGATATACTATTGTTCCAGTACTCGCAGTTATATTTTTAGCTAATCCAATGTGTTACACTTTTGGTCGCTTCGTTGAGGAAAAATATAAACCTGCTTTCTATGATGCAGCTGTAAGTTTTGTTCATCCAGTAACAGGATTATTCCCACATGCAAATGGCGGAGAATTGTTTGTATATATGGGAATTGCATCAGGTGTTACAACATTAGGCTTGCCACTTGGAGATTTGGCAGTAAGATATTTTATCGTGGGTGTAATAGTTATTTTTATTAGAGGTTTTGTAACAGAAAAGATTTTTGCAAGAATGTCTGCAAAATAATATGATAAAATGTTCTAAATCAGAACATTTAAATCTATCATCAATTACTTTTACATTTGTTCTAGTCTAATAGTATTGAAAAAATAATTGTTTAAGTGTATTATAAAGTCAGTTAATAAATCAAGAAACATCAGTTTATACAAAATATTCTATTTATTTTATAGGTGCTATTATGAAGAAGATAATTGATGATATTAGATTAATTTACAAATGTTGTAGTCTATATTATGAAGATAATATGAGTCAACAAGAAATTTCAGAAACCTTGCAAATTTCTCGACCTTCTGTTGCTAGAATGATAAAAAGTGGTAGACGTAGTGGAATTGTCAAAATTGAGATAAAAAATCCAGATAATTTGATGTTTGCCAATATGGAACGTGAATTAGAGAAGAAATTTGGTTTAGAAGAAGTGGTAATAGCAGCAGCTAATTCTACTGAGATCGGACCAAATATTATAAATGAAAATTTGGCGCAGGAGATGGCAAAATTTTTAACTAGAATAGCAGAAGACAGAGAATATATAGGTGTAACCATGGGGATGACTCTTAGAAATTTGACTCATGCAAATTTATCTAATATAGAAAAATTAAAATGTACTTTTGTTCCCATTGTGGGTGGTATTGGTGAAAGCCGATATGACATTCATTCTAATTATATAGCAATGGCCTTTGCTAATATATTTAAGGCAGATTGTTTACAATTTTTTGCTCCATTAGTGTTTTCCAAACCAGATTTATTGAATGATTTTTTACAAGAAGAATCAATGCAGGGAATTTTAAAGAGCTTCAATAAAATTTCTACTGTAATTATGGGGATAGGCATACCAGATAGAGCTCATTCAACTATCTTAAAGGCTGGTTATATCAATGAAGAAATGTTTGATACTTTTGTTAAACAAGGTGCAGTCGGAGATATAGCAATGCAGTTTTTTGATAAAGATGGAAATGTAGAAAAATTTAATGTTTTTAACAAATTGGTATCAGGTATGCCTATTGAAAAGTTAAAAAAGATTAGACGTAGAATAGGCGTAGCAACAGGAAAAATAAAAGCAGATTCAGTTGTTGGTGCTATAAAAGGTGGCTTTGTAAATATCTTAATAATTGATTCGGAATGTGCTCAAGCGTTATTAAACTACGAGGAATGATGATGATGGACTTTACAATGTTATTTGTTTGTTTATTAGCATTTATGGTGATTCAAGCATTAGGAACATATGTTCAAGTGCAACAATATAAAAAAGCTGTGCGTCGTTTACATAAAAAAGGCAATATTGGTATAGGAAGTAAACGCTCAAGAATAAGAAATAATATTGTAATTATTGCTTGTGATAATCAAGGGAAAATTGTTGATGGAGAGTTAATGGAAGGTTTAACTGTATTTACAAAGTTTAAACAAATTCCAGATATTATAGGTAAAGATATATTTTTATTAAAAGAAGAATATGAAGCTTTATCTAAAAAAGAGAAAAAACAATTTAAAGGTCATCTGCAAGCAGTAGAAGCTTTGTGTAATCGATTTAGCTCTATTGAAAATACATGAATTTTTTTAGGGGGAACAAAATTATGGAATTAATTGCGGGATTGGCAAACGGTTTTATTGAATTATTTAAAGCAGGTGCAGCTACGTTTATGAGTTGGGTAGTGAATATTATACCTCTTGTAGTGGTTTTAATGACAGCTGTTAGCGCTTGTATCAAATTGATTGGTGAAGAAAAAGTTTACAATGTGGCTGGTGTATTAACTAAAAGCATTTTTACTAGATATACATTATTACCAGTTATCTCTGTATTGTTCTTAGCAAATCCTATGTGTTATACATTTGGTAGATTTGTTGAAGAAAAACATAAACCAAGTTTTTATGATTCAACAGTAAGTTTTCTTCATCCAGTAACAGGATTATTCCCACATGCAAATGGCGGAGAATTGTTTGTATA
>ENA-OPEA01001209-OPEA01001209.1-human-gut-metagenome-genome-assembly--contig:-NODE-1209-length-11603-cov-4.039834_pt1 | contig 11603 bp, 6 predicted proteins | sample MGYA00241623_ERZ501509 | MGnify/ENA primary metagenome ERZ501509 (study PRJEB25962, sample SAMEA2042571) | human gut metagenome | biome: human gut; feature: human-associated habitat; material: faeces... | reverse complement strand
CGCCACTCCCCGCCGCCGCCGTCGACGGTACGGGCGTAGGACTCCCCTTTGGTATCGCCGAAATCGGGCGTATCCACCTCGTCCGCCACCTTGCGCTCGGAATCGAGCAGCACCACCTTGTCTCCCTTGGAGCTCAGACCAAAGGTAAAACTTTCGCCCTGGCCCGGCGACACCTGTTCGTACACCAGGAATCCGCCCGCCGGGATGACCGTTCCGGCCGGAATCACGAACTCTTCGGCAGCCCCCTTATCGTCCTGCAGAACGAATCCGCCGATATCGGCATCCGCCTCGCCGCCGTTATAGAGCTCGATGAAATCCATGTCATCGCCCGCGGGAGCCGACAGCACCTCGTTGATATACACCTTCGCATCCGAAGGTTCCGGTTCCGGAAGGGGGTCGCCGCCGCCCGTATTGCTCCGCCCTTTCGTAGGCGCAGTGAAAGCGGCGAATTCCGAACCGCCGTCGCTCCTGCGCCCATAGGAACTGCCATCCTCCATTACGGGAAGCATCACGTCGTCCACCACGTTACGCGATGCGTCGAGCAGCGTCACCCGGTCGCCTTTGGAGGAGCTGATGCCGAACGAGAACTCCTCCAATACGAGGAACTCCCCAGCACCTATCGTCGTACCTTCCGGTATGACGTACTCCTCTTCCGCCCCCTTGTCGTCCTGCAGGATGAAGCCGCCGATATGCAGCTCCTCATTCCCCGCATTGTAAAGCTCCACCCAGTCGGGATTGCAGGAATACACTTCATTGATGTAGAGCCCGTCGATATCCGAATCGCCGGGGTTCACATCGCTCTCCCTGTCGTTCTTACAGGATACCGCCACCGCCGCGAATGCGCAAAGCGCCGCGAAAACAATCTTTCTCATGCTCTTATCTGTCTGTTTATAAAATTTTCCGTATCAGAACGACAGCAACAGACGCAGCTGCAGGATGCTGAAGTCGAGCCCCGAAGGAAGCATCTGACTGAGCGGTTTCCCGTCGAGAGTGATGTGTCCCTTGTCGTCGGCATACTTGTCGTTGTCCATGTAGGTATAATTCAATCCTATCAGCACGTTCCGGTTCGGGTACCAGTTCAGCGACGCGGAATAGCTCGTGGCCGCTCCGCCGGTAATGACCGCCCGTGCATCATGGAAATCGTTCATGTTGATGTTGCTCGCCCGGACAGCCAGTTCGAGGTTCCCGCCCCGACGCACCTCCATGGGCCCGAATTCGGCATCTTCGGGTGCATAACGACGCTGTTCGCCGCGCAGCATGTAGGAGGCCGTGGCATACCAGCCGTTAAAGGAGGCGTTCTTCAGCGGTATCCGCTCCCCGCCCGAAAGCCCGTAGCGGGAGAGTTCGGTGAAGATGTATTCGCCGTAGACGAGCAGCTTGCGCCATCTGAAAGCGAGCTCGGCACCCACCGTATAGTAACTCTTCACATTGAATATCTCGGCCCTCACGAAACGCCTGCGGTCCGTGCGGCTCTCCGGGAAGGTTCTGAATTCGACGAAACGCTCCGTTTTGCCGCTCATCTCCGGGACTCGCCAGGTACCGTAACCGCCGATATGGAGCGTCAAGTCCCTGTCGGCCAGCGGCGAAAAAGCCACCCGCGCCGTAAAGCCGTAACCGTCGCCGCCACGGTTCTTCTCCTTCTGGATGATGTCCACCTGCCGACCGAAGATGCCTCCCGACACCCACCAATGGTTCCCCCATGCGGTGGCCGCAGCCCCGAGCCGCCGCCCGCCGGCGAACGCCTCGACAGCCATCGGACGCTCCATGTTGATGAGATATTTGGAACTCGTCAGGCGCTCCATGCTCATCGGTTCCTTGAAATGACCGACTTTGACCGAAACCCGGTCGGAAAAACGGTACCCGATGAACATATCCTTCAACTCCACCTCGTTGTACGCGAAATCGAGGTCGAGCTCGCCGAACCATTTCTCATAAAGCGTGGCCTTGACTGCGAACCGGGCCCGCCGTATCGACATGCCGTTGCTGAAACGGAACGCCCCGTCGTCGTACTCGAGGTCCTTGTTGGGCTTGGACATCAGTCCGGAGACATCCTCCGAGGGGAGATAGGCGGCCGCATCCACATAGATGCCGTTGTCGAACCAGAGTCTGAACGCCCTGTCACGCGTCTCGAACGTCAGTTTGCCGTTGCGAAACGAAGCGCGGGCAGGCATATCCTCCTGTGCGAAACCTGCGAAGCACGAAAAAGCGGTCCATATCACCAATAGCGTAAATTTCTTCATTGCATCGTTCTTGAATAATACGCCGCAAAAGAACCGCGGCGACTTTAACGAAGCGTTAAGGCGAGGTTAAAAGATTGTTACGCGCGTATCTCTCCCTGCAGGTCCGAAAAACCGGAAGCGCAAATACGAAGTGATTTCGCTTTTAAAAAATTGTCCCTACCTTTACCTGCACCGCGGCCGAAGGAGCGCCGGCTGGCGGGCCGCCCCTTCGGCCGCCCGGCAAAAATGAAAACTTAACGACACTATGATGGAATTCGCAGAACTGGCCGGAATACGCCAGAGTGTAAGAAGCTATTCGGGAAAGGCCGTCGAGGAGGAGAAACTGATGCAATGCATCGAAACCGCACGTCTGTCGCCCTCGGCCAACAACTCCCAGCCATGGAGGTTCGTCGTCGTGGACGAACCGGAACTCAGAGACCGCATCGCCGATGCGGCAGCGGGAATGGGGATGAACAAATTCGTCCGGCAAGCCCCCGTCATCATCGCCGTCGTGCTCGAAAAACAGAACATGCTTTCGGCTGTCGGAAGCGTCATACAGGACAAGGAGTACAGGCTGCTGGACATAGGCATAGCCGCCAACCAGCTCTGCCTGCAGGCGGCCGCGCTCGGACTCGGCACCTGCATGGTGGGATGGTTCGACGAAAACAAGGTAAAACGACTTCTCGGAGTGGACAAAAAGCGCCGGATACCGCTGCTGATAACGCTCGGCTATTCCGATACCCCGGTACGGCAGAAAGTCCGCAAGCCGTTCGAAGAGATATACGGCCGCAACCGATACTGACAAGGCCGAACGTCCGTCCTACCGCGGTACCGCCGAACGGATAGCGAAACAGTGCCCCTACCGGTCTCCTGCAGCTCCGGCCCGCCTGCGGACACCGCTGCCGGAAGCATTGTTGAGCACCACCCAACTGACAGCGGCTATGACGAGCACCATTCCTGCGGCAGTCATCCACGTAAACGGCTCTCCGAAAGCGAGTATGCCGATAACCATGGCCGTCAGCGGCTCCATGGCGCCGAAAAGCGACGTGGTCGTCGGCCCGATATACTTGATGGCCTGCACGAGGGTGATGTTGGAGATGGCCGTGGCGGGAAGGGCGATGCCCAGTACGCAAAGCCACATCTTCCAGCCGGTGACGAGGCGTATGCCGCCGTCGAACAGCAATCCGCAGCAGCCGAAAAGCAGCGCCCCGAAAGCGGTCACATAAAACGTCAGGGCCGCCGAATCTATCCGGGCGGCACGGGTCTTACGTACCCCTATGATATAAGTGCTGTAACAGACCACCGAAAGGCAGGCCGCCCCGATGCCGACCAAAGCGTGTCGCCCGCCGGCATTCAGGTCGCCCGCCGGCATTCAGGTCGCCCGCCGAAAGCAGGACGGCACCCAGCAGCGATACGAGTATCGCCACGACGACCTGCCACGAGATACGCTCCCTAAAAAAAAGGGCCATGCCGCACGCCACGGCGAGCGGATAGAGGAAGTGGATGGAAGAAGCCACCCCGGTAGCTATGTTCTGGTAGGCTATCACGAGGCTCAGGGAGGTCATGGCCCGGGCCGTTCCCAGCAGGCATACCGTCCCGAGGTCGCGCCACCCGATGCGAAAGTTCTGCCGCACGGCGAGTCCAAAACATCCGAGTGCCAGCGAAGCGACGCCCCAACGGTAAAACAACACCTCGAACGAGGAGAGGCCGCCCCCTATCAGCATCAGCGTGAAAAACGGTGCGAAACCGAACGTCGAAGACGAAAGTATCGCGTAAACTATCCCTTTAAAATTGTCGGTGCGTCCCATATCGCTGCAAAATCCATCTACCCGCCGCAAAAGATTTGGCAAAGATAGAAGAGTTTTTCCGAAATCGGACCGTTTCGGAAAGAAGGGCCGCAGCCGAACGGCCGGGAAAAAGGTTGTGCCCCGGCCGATAACGTCCAACCCGCAAAATAAAGCACCCGAACCCACGTTATAATCATTAGTCTGCAAGGCATATCCCCTTCTGCGGTCCGGGGAAGAGCGGAAAAACCCGGTGCGACAAAAAATCGCGACGAACGGCAGATGTCCGTTCCTTTTGACCAATATCCGCTGGAAGAGAGATGGATACATATCCGTCCGCGGGAAAGGAAGCCCGCCGGAACGGGACAGTCCCGGTCGCGAAAACAGATTTTGAGCGGGGGAAAGAGGGGAATTACGCCCCAATCCCTATATTTGTATGTTTTAAAATCCGACCGGACGTCAGATGACCGGCAACAACAAACACGCCCAACCATGGCAAAAAAGGAAAGGAAGAGACTCAGACTCACGAAACGCCAGGCCATTGCAGGAGCCGTCGTACTGGCAATAATAGCGGTAGCCCTCTATTTCATTTTCCGCAAACGTCCCCAGCCCGAGGTCCATCCGACCGTCGTAGTGGAGACCGTAACCACGGACGACATGGAGATTTACGGCGAATATGTAGGCCGGATACGGGCCCAGCAGTTCGTCGAGATACGCGCCCGCGTGGAGGGATACCTCGAAGAGATGCTTTTCGAAGAGGGTACCTACATCAAGAAAGACCAGGTGCTCTTCGTCATAGACCCGAAACTCTATAAGGCGCGCGTGGATGGCGCACGTGCCCAGTTGCAGAAAGACAAGGCCCTCGAACTCAAGGCCAAACGCGACCTGGACCGCATCCGTCCGCTCTTCGAGCAGAATGCGGCCAGTCAGCTCGACCTGGACAACGCCATCGCCTCGTACGAAAGCGCCGTGTCGGCGGTAATCATGAGCGAAGCCGACCTCGCACAGGCGGAACTGGCGCTCGGCTATACGACGGTACGCTCGCCTATTTCGGGATACATCAGCGAACGCAACGTGGATATCGGCACGCTCGTCGGCCCGGGCGGCAAATCGCTGCTGGCCACCATCGTCAAAAGCGACACCGTACGGGTGGACTTCAGCATGACCGCCCTCGACTACCTCCGGAGCAAGGAACGCAACGTAAACCTCGGCCATCAGGACCCGACACGCGGATGGAACCCCTACATCACCGTCACGTTGGCCGACGACTCCGTATATCCCTACGAAGGACTGGTGGATTTCGCCGACCCGCAGGTAGACCCGCAGACGGGTACTTTCTCCGTACGTGCCGAGATGCCCAATCCCGACCATGTGCTGCTGCCGGGACAGTTCACCAAGGTCAAGCTGCTGCTCGACGTGCGCGAGGGAGCCGTGGTGGTACCCTCGAAGGCCGTCATCATCGAGAAGGGCGGCGCATTCATCTACGTCATCAGACCCGACAATGTAGCCGAAAGACGATTCATCGAGCTCGGTCCCGAAACCGACAACATGATGATAGTGGAGCGCGGGCTCATCCCCGGGGAACGGATTGTCGTGGAGGGATATCATAAACTGATGCCCGGCATGACGGTCGAAATCGTGGAACCTGTCGCCGGGGAAGCCGCCGCGGAGGGCATGGACAACAATGCGGAGGAATAGCCCATGAAAGCCGATTTCTTCATAGACAGACCGGTTTTCTCGGCGGTCATCTCCATCGTTATCGTCATCGTGGGCTTCATCGGGCTCACGATGCTCCCCATCGACCAGTATCCGCAAATCACACCGCCGACGGTCAAGGTGAGCGCGAGCTATCCCGGTGCCAGCGCACTGACCGTCAGCCAGGCCGTGGCGACGCCCATCGAACAGGAACTCAACGGTACGCCCGGCATGCTCTACATGGAATCGAGCAGCACGAATACCGGCAGTTTCAGTGCCACGGTGACGTTCGACATATCGGTCAATCCCGACCTCGCGGCCGTAGAGATACAGAACCGCGTGAAACAGGCGGAGGCCCGCCTCCCCGCCGAAGTGGTGCAGAACGGCATCAGCGTCGAGAAACAGGCCTCCAACCAACTCATGACCGTCTGCCTGCTCTCTTCGGACGACAAATTCGACGAAATATACCTGAGCAACTTCGCAACACTCAACGTGGTGGACATCCTGCGAAGAATACCGGGCGTGGGCGGCGTATCGAACGTGGGCAGCCGCTACTACGCCATGCAGATTTGGGTACAGCCCGACAAGCTGGCCAGTTTCGGTGTAACCGTTCAGGACTTGCAGAGCGCACTGAAGGACCAGAACCGCGAATCGGCCGCCGGCGTGCTCGGCCAGCAGCCCATCGAAGGTGTGGATATTTCCATCCCCATCTCCACGCAGGGCAGGCTCTCTTCCGTGGAGGAGTTCGAGAACATCGTCGTACGCGCCAACCCGAACGGTTCGATAATCCGCCTCAAGGACGTGGCCCGCGTATCGCTCGAAGCACAGAGCTACAACACCGAGAGCGGGCTGAACGGCGGCAATGCGGCCGTGATGAACATCCGTCTGCTGCCCGGTGCGAATGCGATGGAGGTCTCCAAGCTCGTCCGGGAGTCGATGAAAGAGATAAGCGCCTCCTTCCCGGAGGGCATCTCGTACCTCATCCCGTTCGACATCACCACCTACATTTCCGAATCCATCCACGAGGTCTACAAGGCACTTTTCGAAGCGCTCTTCCTCGTCATCCTCATCGTCTTCCTCTCGCTGCAGAGCTGGCGGGCGACGCTCATCCCCATCATCGCCGTCCCCATCTCGCTGATAGGTACCTTCGGAGTGATGCTGATATTCGGCTTCTCGCTCAACATGCTCACCCTGCTGGGCCTCATCCTCGCCATCGGTATCGTGGTGGACGACGCCATCGTAGTGGTGGAGAACGTCACACGCATCATGGAGGAGAAGAAAATCGGAGCCTACGAAGCGACGAAAGAGGCCATGCACGGCATCAGCGGAGCGCTGATTACCACCTCGCTCGTACTCTGCGCGGTATTCGTCCCCGTGAGTTTCCTTTCGGGCATCACCGGCATGCTCTACCGCCAGTTCACCGTCACCATCGTAGCGTCGGTACTCATCTCCACCGTCGTGGCCCTCACGTTGAGTCCGGCCATGTGCGCCCGGCTGCTCAAGCCGGATAACGGCCGTAAAAAGAATATCGTCTTCCGATACATCAACATCTTCCTCGCCCGTGGAAACCGGACTTACGAGAAGATGATTAAAAAGAGTCTGACCGTACCCAAACGTGTATTCGCGGGGCTGGGTATCATCGTGATAGGCATCTGGCTGCTGAACTACGCCGTGCCGGGCAGCTTCCTCCCCGAAGAGGACCAGGGCTATTTCACCGTGGAGCTCGAACTGCCCGAAGGAGCCACGCTGCAGCGGACACGCGAAGTGACCGACCGCGCCATCGCCTACCTCATGGCCCGCCCCGACGTCGAATACGTGCAGAGCGTCGCAGGGTCGAGTTCCAGAGTGGGAACGAGCCAATCGCGCAGCGAGCTGACGGTCATTCTGAAACCGTGGAAAGAGCGCAAGAAAGGGAAACTGGACAAAATCATGGACGAGGTACGCAGCGAACTGTCGCGCTATCCGGAGGCCAAGGTGGTGCTCCGTACCCCTCCCGTCATCCCGGGGCTCGGTACGTCGGGCGGTTTTGAAATGGTACTGGAAGCAAGGGGCGAAGCCACGCTCGACAACCTGCGGCAGGCGTCGGACACCCTCATCTACTATGCGGGCCGCGACCGCAGGCTGAACGAGGTATCCTCCTCGCTGCAGCCCGAAATCCCACAACTCTACTTCGACGTGGACCGCGACCAGGTCAAACTGTCGGGCGTCCCGCTGGCCGACGTCTTCTCCACCATGAAGACCTTTACCGGTTCGGTGTACGTCAATGACTTCAACATGTTCAACCGTATCTACCGCGTTTACATACAGGCCGAAGGGACTTACAGGGCGCACAAGGACGATATCAACATGTTCTACGTGCGCGGCACGGGAGGAGTGATGATACCGCTCACCGCCCTCGGCACGGCCTACTACACCACGGGGCCGGGGGTAATCAAGCGGTTCAACATGTTCAACTCGGCCACCATTACCGGCGAAGCGGCACAGGGACAGAGCTCCGGACAGGCCATGGAGGTGATAGAGGAAATCGCACGGGAGAAGCTGCCGGAAAACATCGGCATCGACTGGAGCGGGCTCTCCTATCAGGAGAAGAAGGCGGGCGGTCAGACGGGTTACATCCTCGGACTGGTGTTCGTCTTCGTATTCCTCTTTCTCGCCGCACAGTACGAAAGCTGGTCGATACCGATAGCCATCATGCTTTCGCTGCCGGTAGCCGTCCTCGGCGCCTATCTGGGGGTATGGATATGCGGCCTGGAGAACAACGCCTACTTCCAGATTGGCCTGGTGATGCTCATGGGCCTCGTGGCCAAGAACGCCATCCTCATCGTGGAATTCGCCCAGGCCGAAGTCAAGCGCGGCGTGAACGTCACCACGGCGGCCATACACGCCGCAAGGCTCCGTTTCCGCCCCATCCTCATGACCTCGCTGGCCTTCATCCTCGGCATGGTACCCCTCGTGCTTGCGAGCGGCCCCGGTTCTTCGAGCCGGCAGGACATCGGCACGGGTGTTTTCTTCGGGATGATAGTCGCCATCATCGTGGGTATCGTTCTGGTACCGTTCTTCTTCGTCATGATACACAAGTTCACCGACAGGCTTAAAAAGAAGAGGGCATGAAGCAGACCGTAAAACACATCCTCCGGGCCTTGCTGCTCGTCGCCGTAGCGGCGGCAATGGGGTCGTGCGTACTCGGCAGAAAATACCAGAGTCCCGAGCTCAACCTTCCTGACCGCCTCTCCGACTCGGCCCCCGACAACGATTCGCTGCTGTTCGCCGACATGCGGTGGTGGGAAGTATATTCCGACACTACTCTCCGGAATCTCATATCCGCCACGCTCGCCAACAACAAGGATATGCGCATCGCGGCCGAAAGGGTACAGGAACTTGCCCAACTGCGCCGGATAGACAACGCCGCCATGCTTCCGCAGATAGGAGGGACGGCCTACGGCGAACGGGAGTGGGAGAATTACGGAGGCAACAATCCCGACGTCAGCCCCGAATTCGGAGCCAAACTCACGCTGGGCTGGGAGCTCGACCTCTGGGGCAATCTCCGCTGGGCACGCCGCAAGGGAGTGGCGGAATACCTCGAATCGGTGGAGGCGCAGCGGGCACTGCAAATGACGCTGATTGCGGAAGTGGCACAGGCATACTACGAACTGGCCGCTCTGGACAACGAACTGGCCATTGTCCGCCGGACGCTCGCCACCCGGCAGGAGGGGGTACGGCAGGCCAAGATACGTTTCGAGGGGGGCCTGACCTCCGAAACCTCTTACCAGCAGTCGCAGGTAGAACTTGCGAGTACCGCCACCCTCGTACCGGAGCTGGAACGGAAAGTGGCCGCCAAAGAGAATGAAATCGCACTGCTGGCAGGCAGGTATCCGGGGCCCGTGGAACGTTCGTCGCTCGACAACGCCATGAAACTACCGCAGGAGCTGCCGGTGGGACTGCCTTCCGAACTACTGCTCCGGCGCCCGGATGTCCGGGCTGCGGAACAGGCGCTCATAGCGGCCAACGCCGCGGTAGGCATGGCCTACACCGACCGCTTCCCGCGGATACGCCTCACGGGAGCCTACGGACTCGAAGGCGACGCCATACAGAGCATCCTTCAGTCTCCCTACGGTCTGCTGAGTGGGACGCTGACCACTCCCATCTTCTCATTCAACGCCAAACGCGCCAAATACCGGGCCCAGCAGCACGCCTACGAACAGGAGTGCGCACGGTACGAAAAGAAGGTACTCACGGTCTTTCAGGAGGTGAACGACGCCATCGTGGGCTACAACAGCGCCCGCGAAGCGTGCGTCCTGAAACGGAATCTCGAACAGGCCTCGCGCAAATACGTGGAGCTCGCCCGGCTGCAATACATCAACGGCGTCATCAACTACCTCGACGTGCTGGACGCACAGCGCCAGTATTTCGATGCACAGATAGGACTCAGCAATGCCATCCGGGATGAATACATCGCGCTCGTACAACTCTACAAGGCACTGGGCGGCGGATGGGACACGACGCCTCCGCCGACGGAAGAGCCGGAGGAACAGAGGGAAGAGCAGGGTACCCGCCCCGAAGTCTCCGAACCGCGATAACCGGCTCCTCCGGACGAGGAGCCGAAACAGGCGGCGACACGCTCCCGTCTCCAGAAGGAAAAGGGTTGTCCACCGCAAGCCGCTGCCGCCCGCATCCGACAGGACAAAAGAGGCGAATGGACCGGTGGCCGGAACATCCGTCCATAGGATGAACCGTTCTTTTTGTAACCGGGAAGCGGAACCTGCCCGACAAATGCCGAAACTGCAAATCATAACCCTTCTCCATACCATGCGCACAAACCGTCCGATACGTCTTCTTTGCCTTTCGGCAGTGCTTCTGCTCGCCGCCGGATGCAAAAACCGGGAACCCCGACTCGTCACCCATACGCTCGAAGTTGCCCCTGCCGTCCTGTCGTTCGCATTCGATGAAACCGGCATATCCAAACGGATAGACGTCGAAACGGATGCTCCGTCTTTCAGTTTTTCGGTGAGCTACTCCGGCCAGGAGACCGACTGGCTGGAAACGGCACAGGAAGAAACATGTATCACGGTATCGGCCGCAAGCCGGAATGCTTCCGACGGCGAACGCCGGGCGACCCTCACGGTAAGTGCCGACCGGGCGGCTTCCCGTACCGTCGTCGTCACGCAGGGTAGCGAGGGGGAAGGGACGGACTATGCCGTCGTACTGTCGCCGGACAGCCTCGAACTTCCCGCCTACGGTACCCTGACGGAAGAGGCGGAAATCATCTCCGCCGGCAGCGGCTTCCGGGCGGAACGGGCCGCCGGGGATACGTGGTACGAGGTGCGCATCGAAAAACAGCGGCTCATCGTAACGGCCGCGCCCAACTCCTCCGCCGAGGCACGGGAAGGAGCAGCAACGGTCACGAATGCCGAAGGCGGTGAAGCCGTGCTGACCATCCGGCAGGCCGGAATTCCCGCCGCTTACGGAATCACCCTCGAACCCGCTTCGCTGACTTTCGCCTCCTCGGGCGACGGGCTGACCAAAACCGTCTCCGTCGTAACACAAGGAAGTGTTCCCGCCGCTTTGGTGACGTCCGACCAGGCCGAATGGCTCTCGGCGGAGATAGTGGAGAAACAACTCCTTGTGACGGCAACCGTCAATGACGGCGGCGAACGCCGCGGAGAGGTCACGGTCACCAATGCGGAAGGGGCCTTCGCGGTACTGGAGGTTACGCAGCAGGCGGCCGGCGATACCGGTATCGCTGTCGAACCGGCACAACTTTCATTCGGGCCGGAGGGCGGCCGCCGCACCTGCGGAATCACCGCCGGAGGAACGGAACTGACGGCCGCAACCGACACCGGAAGCACCGCATGGCTCTCGGCCGCCGTGACCGGAACGGCACTGGAGGTGACCGCCGCACCATGGA
>ENA-OPEA01001171-OPEA01001171.1-human-gut-metagenome-genome-assembly--contig:-NODE-1171-length-11913-cov-8.722129_pt1 | contig 11913 bp, 9 predicted proteins | sample MGYA00241623_ERZ501509 | MGnify/ENA primary metagenome ERZ501509 (study PRJEB25962, sample SAMEA2042571) | human gut metagenome | biome: human gut; feature: human-associated habitat; material: faeces... | reverse complement strand
TTCGGCTTGCCGGTAAAAGTATAAACAGTGTTCGTCGTATCATAACCCTCCAGCAAATTGCCTTGAACCGTTTTTGTGATGCGTCCCTCAAAGTCATAATAATTAGCCGAATAAAGTTTTGTACTGCTGCCAAGAACAGTGATCACACTACCGGTGACATATCCTTTGGCATCGATTGTTGCCGCAGGAAAGCCGGCATTATCGAAACCGGTCAGACTACGGAAGGCATAGTCGTCATAATAGTTTACTCTATGGACTTCGGGCGACACCAAGGCAAAGCTTGATGTATATCCACTGTTACCCAAACCGCTGTTGCTATTCACCCGTGTACATGATACAATAACATTCGAAACTGCAGCCGTATTCGTATTGGAACAAACGCCCTGCACTGCCAGACGATGGAACTTATCATACAGATAGAAACTCCACTGCTTAGAGGCATACTGCTTGCCATCCTGGGAAAAGATCATATTGTCTGCCTCATCGTACACATAGCTCACGGCAGAAGCACCTGGAAGCTTTTTCCAATTACAACGGTTACGGTTGTCATATTTGTACTGGAAAGCATATTGATCCAGGTTTGACACACTCTGATACATCGGTTGTAATACGAAGCAAAGGTTATCCAAATCGTTATACACATAATAAGTATCATGCTGCTCGCTACCCTGCATCTGGCGTTCCAGCAATATATGGCCTTGTTTGTCTGTGAAAGTATAAGAAACATGTTGGTCTTCGTCAATACGTTTCACCACGCGCAACTGTCCGGCTGCATAAGTACCGTTGTTGACAAGTGCCCCAGACGAACTTACCGAATAGTTAATGCAATTCACATCGGAAGAATTAGCCAGATAATCCATAGTTACAGGTTTTGATGCCCATGCCGCTCCCGGAGAGTATCGCTTCAGAATGCGGTCTAATGGGGAAACACTGTAAACAGGCTTGCTGTAGGGACGGGAATCACTTGAATAGTTGCCCGGAGCCGCACTTTTGATAGCCGAAGGAGACATATAAACAGAGGAGGAAACAATTGGGAGCCAATTCTCCGAACGACGTCCTGCGCCATCATATTCTTGTAACGATATCAAATTACTTCCGGTGGGAGTAATTCCCTTTTGTACCTTCTGGAAGAGACGCCCCAAACCGTCATAATAATCATAACTTGCCATATACTTGCTACCTGCTGCTGCAGTCATAGCATGAGTGCGAACGTAATTCTGCGAAGTGCCGTCAGGAGACCACTGATAGAAGTACGAGGCAATAGGATTTTGGTTATGATCCTGCACATCAGATAAATCACCCAAAGCATTATAGAGATAGAAATCCTTAAAACCAGTTGCTTTTCTTATCTCCTTCAGCCCATAAGAAGGATTGTGAAGCCAGGTTGTGACCTCGCATTCCGGGAAGGACGTTTTCAGTGCATAGAGGGCCGTCGTATTGGGTGAACCGGCAGAACACAAAGCATCCAAACCTGTTGTTCCGAGCCGAGACACTACTTCCGCATAAGTGATACCTTTGAGACGGGCAATCGGCAAAGAATATTTATAGCCCCACAAATAGACCACAGACATGTTGTCGGGAGTAGTAACTTCCACCGGATTCCATTTACTATCATACCTATAAGAAACAGTTCTTTTCTCAGGATACAAACTACTATATTCTTCACTGGACTGCAAGGTGAATTTAGAAAAGACGTCCCCATACGTATTATTCAGATACAGCGTCGCTCCTCCCGATGTTCGTTGGTAGTTCTGTACAGCATCAAGCACGTTATTAGCCTTGAATTCATCTTTGTAGGAAGAAACATCCGCTGCATAAGCATAGCTTTCCATTACATAGCCCGAACGGCTGGTACTTGTGCGGCAAGTAGCTATCTGGTTACGACTGTTGTAGGTATACAGTTTTTCCTGCGTCACCGGTACACCATGGGCATATTCCGTCGAAACTTCCCGTTTTAACCGTATATCATAGGTAAGATGCGGATATAAAGTTATCTCAAAACGTCCGTGATAAGCCAATGGATTTCTAAAGCTCACCGTCTGTCCTCCGATGTTTTCATTATAGGTGATACTGCCGGAATAGCAATTAACCGGACCCACATAGTTGTCCCTTACACGGATGTTGGTCAATTCTTGCCACTTGTTTGCAATCTCATATTCATAGGTGTCTTCCCATACCAAGATATTACCGGCATCATAGATGCTCTTTTTCAGTAGTCGCCCATTATAGTTGGCAGGCATATAAGCCAAGGTAGCATCATAATCCTGGCCGACTATGTTACTGAATACGAGTTCCTCTCTCCCCGCATCCAGAAAATCGCGCTGCTTGACGACACGGCTGTAACCTACAGGATTGGCATTGGGCGCAGAAGCTGGTGGAGTTTGCGCCTGAGCATAAAAACGGCGGAAAGTGTGGTAACTGGTAGAAGGGCGTATCACTCCTTCAGGAGTTGTGGTATAGCTTCCGCGCCGGACATTAAAATCATCATAGGACTTGACTGAGAACATCAGAATGCCAGAGGTCTTGTGATTCTCGCTTTCATACAAGTAACCGGTACGTTCCAACACTTCACCTGTATTATTCTTTTTAGTAATGGTCTTGATTCTCACTCCTCCGCCAACTTTCTGCAATGTGTCTTTGTTTACTGCAGTTCCACCGCCTCTATAGGTCAAAGTAGCAGAACTGGCATTGCGGGTAGAATAACCTTGATTGGTAACTGCAGAACTCAATGTACTTGTCAGGACATAATCTCCCACTTCCAATGTGAACGACTCGTTGACATGATACACATGCCCACTGGTATTTTGTGAAGTCACTTTGTACGATTTAATGACACTTCCTCCGGCACCGAGTTTCCGCAAAGTGGTTCCGGAGCCGATGACTTGATTGACTTCATAATCGGGAAAATTGACTTGAGCATCCACCGTCACTACCTGCGTGGTGGGCAGAGTGAAAGTAGCGGAAGGCGTCACTATCAGGTCGTTGTTGTTGACAGTATTGACACCTTTGACTTGTGCGTCATACTTATTCAAATCCTCTGCAGAAATGAAACGATTGTCTCCTACAAAAGTGTGAGGTTCAAACTCAAACTCCACACTGCCGCCCGTAGGATATGTGATTTTCTTCAGCATATTGGCCGTAATATACTCCCGGCTACAATTTCTGACAGCGGTAGAACCGGATAAAGGAACATTCGTCAAACCTTCCAGGGAGGGAATCAATGTATGAACACGGTTTGTAAGCGTGGAAGTATTCTGCTGTCCATTGTAATATCCCCAATAGTCTATGGCAAAAGAAGTCTTATAAGGCAAGTTCACAGCTTCATTATAAGTGAATGTATGCTTTTCACCCTGCGAAGTGCCATTTTTTCGAAGTACAGAAAGCAGTTTCAGACGTTTACGAAGTACGCTGGTGGGTATGGTAGACGACGACCCATAATCGTCCGATGACAAGTAATTACCGCCGACTGATTGTTCGGGACAAATGAAGTAATCATAATTGAACTGGTAAAAATACACATCCTTCCCGTCCAACTTACTCTTTATTTTCATGTTTGTCAGTTTTCCGGTAGTTCCCGGATAGCGGTCTTCACGACTTCCCATCTCGAAAATCACTTCTTCCGTATCGGTTTCTATCTTGCTTAAATAGCAAGTCTGTGAAATGCCGGCAGTAAAGTCCCGTTTTATATAGTCATTGTCCGGAGGAGTACCTACGGTATAATACTCCGACATAACAGGCACCGAATAGCAACTGGCGGTAACATAGGTTAGAGTGATAGTATGTCCCGTCACATCCGTCATACTTGTCAGCATATAAGTCAAGGGAGCATTGGAAGTTACAAATGCATAAGGCCTGAAGGCATAAGATGTGCCTGCTTCATCTGTAATGATCACTTTTTCAGCACTATGCCACACTTTGCAATTCATCCTGGAACCGATAATGACAGGAGTCTGATTTTTGGGGTGCAAGAAGTATTTGAATGATCTTCCTCCGGGCAATGCAACTTCAAATATATCTCTTTCACCTTGCCCTATAAGGCCTTCATTAATAATTCCATTGGTCGTATTACTCGTATTGGGGTCGAACATTAAATTTCCCCACAAATTCATCAGTTCCTCGGTACCCGAACGGTAGTTCAACGTATCAGCACTCTGTACTTTCCAGTGATATTTTATTTTCTCCCATTCAGCCCAAGTAGCAAATGTACCGGAGGTCGCGTCTACCTTGCCCACAGCATTAAGGTTGACGCACCCTCCTGCCAAAAGATTCCAACCAAGACCTACCCACGTAGCTTCTTGAGCCACCTTGACTCCGCTCGCATGATAAGACAACGTAATGGGTAGTTCTATACGCCCACATTTAAGGGTATATAGCGGTATAGAGATATCAGGCGTTCCTGTGTATTCACTTACAGGAATGTTTCCATACAATTGCATACCTGCCGCTTCGGGAATAGCAGGTACATAATCATTTATCCGCAGAAGATGATTATTCATATCTCCACCGTCCTGTGCACGTACCGACTGCGTTGTACCACATAACATAAGAAGAGCTAACAATACTTTTATTCTATTTTTCATATTCAATGAAATTTATATATTTCTTAAATAAGTGCGCCTGAAGTAGGTATTTCGGCTTCCGGCACACTTTTTTAGTTTTGTAATACTGTTTTTACAGTGGCATCGCCTGCACGCCCAGCACACTGGCTATGGTGGCAATGATGGTACCCACAATTTTCAAGATATCTTTCCAGGTTTCTTTGCTTATTTTCATAATTCCATGTTTTAAGGATGATTGTTTTAAAATTCTTTACTTACCTCGAAGCACGGACACTGCTTCACCCACTCCCACGGCTCCACCGTCCCATCTCCGTCCAAATCGGGACTGAGGTCGCGGTGGCCGCATACACGGGCGTTCCGGAACTGTTGTAGCAGCTGGTACACCAGCAGGTGCAGGGCCGAACGCTGCTCCGGCGTACGGGTATCCTTCGGATTTCCCCGGGCATCCAGCCCGCCTTCGTAGCAGATACCTATCGAATACTTGTTGTGACCGCGGCAATGCGCACCGGGCAGTTCCAAGGAACGGGTTCCGAGCACAGTACCGTCTCTCCGGATATAGTAGTGATAGCCCGTCGTGCGGAAGCCACGGCGGCGGTGCTCTGCCTCCAGAGCCTCGGAAGTAAGCGTACAGCCCTCCCGCGTGGCGCTGCAATGCACCACGATGTAGTTGATTTTTCGCATAAGATTAGTTAGTGATTAATGATTGAAGATTAGTAATTTATGATTTGACGATTTACGATGTACGATTACTTTTCGTATCATAAATGCCTGCATAGGCGCGGTTATTTAGCAGTACGAATTTCAATCGTACATCGTAAATCGTCAAATCGTAAATGGCCTTATCCCAACGGATTTTCACCTTGGTCACCGTCGTTACCGCCCGAGCCACCGTCGTTGCCGCCCGAACCTGCCGTGTCCTGAAGGTCGAAGCGCACGCACTTCACCCCGGTCACCAGCGAACGGGTAGACACCGTATGGTCCAGATTACGCTTGGAGGTGGGCAGAAAACGCACTCGTAGTGTGGACTGGGTAGCCGACACCTTCAGAGGGTCTTCCACACCGTTCATGGTGGACTTCATCGTAAGGCGGAAAGTACCCAGACCGTCCAGCGTCACGCTCTCGGAAGACTGCAGGTGGCGAGTCATCACGGTCACCAGGTTGTCGATGACATTCTTCGAGTCACCCGTAGAGAGGGAAGACAACTCCGCAATCTCCTTGGCCACCTGCTCGGTGTCCACATTCCCCGTCAGCACCACGCGGGGATAGAAAAGCTTCTTGCCCTCTTTGTTGGCAAGAACCGACTGAAATGATTTGTAAATTACTGGCATAGTAGTTTTGTTTTAAAAATTAATAGTTTGTCTTGAAATTCAAGGATTCGTTTTTTTCAAATGAAACAACATTGTTTTATTTTCGTGTATTAAGCTTAACCACATTGCAAAGATAACGCTATCCGGAAAAGTGTGCAAATTAAAAAAACCGTTTTTCTTCATGAATTTATTCACAAATCGAAAACTTTACTTACAGCACAGGCTCAGCAGGTATCGCCCCGGTTGCCGTATCTTGCCATGACTCTCGCGCAAGGCATAGAAGCCCTTCCACAAAGGGTGGCCGATAGCACCGAAATTACTTTTGAGGATAATGGCATACTGCTCTTGCGGAGGAATATGGAACTGCTTCAGATTGAAAAGCAACCCGTCCAGGTTGCGGTCCGTGCCATCCTGCGGCGGTTGCAGTTGCTCTATTTTCCGAAGATATTCCCCCTCCGCGGATGGCACATCCGCGCCCTCAGTGCCCCCGGTTCCGGGGGAACTATGGAGGAGGGGATTTTCTTTGCTGTGTTGTGATGTGCTATGCTCTGCTGTGCTATATGTACCCGATGTCGCATTTTCGGGCTTAAATGCTGCACTTTCGGCAGCGGACGGCACGCTTCCATTGGCAGACGGCACTCTCCCGGCGGCAGTCGGCGCGGCCTCGTCATCGCTCTGAGAATCATCCACCAGACAATAACGTGTGTCTATGGCGGAAGATTTCCGGCGCTTGGTACTGAACAGATACTGCCGCTGTATCTCAGCAGAAGTCAAGATGGCGTATTTGCCGAAAAGGGCGGCATTGAAAATGCCGTACTCCACAGCCAGGGCAAGAATGCGCTTCACGTCGGCAGCCGTCTTTTCATAGAGGCAGGCGGAAAGGTCTTCGTAGAAAAGCTCGTCGGCACACACGTAATAGCCTTCGTCGGCATAAATGCAGGAGAGGGCGCCCAGCAGAATGGCAAAGGAGCCGTCACCCTCACGTTTCATGATGCGGCGCACCAGACGGTCGTGCATGAAGTCTGTGTTCAAGGGGAAATAGTCAAGTCCCCGTTTTTTGATTCTGGACATGGTTTGATGATTAGGGGTTAGTGATTAGGGGGAGAGAGCGGCTTGTATCATTCTATATCACCTGCTTCGCATAGGCGTTTCCGCTTGCGGAGCACGCTTTCGCGCACTACCTTCAAAGCATTCAGAATAAGATACATACGAAGGGTACAGTCCGAAATTTCAGTGATGACCGGATAACGGAGGGGATTGCTTGCTGGAAGTGAGCGACGGTAGCGGGCGTTGCTCATCGCCCTACGGCATTCCTTGCAATAATTGTCGGGGGCAAGCGTACGCTTGTCTACATAAAAAGAATCAACGGGCAGTTCTCTGTGGCAACATCCACAGAAACGAACATTTTTTTCAATAATCTGTTCCATAACCATTTTTTGTTAAGAATTAGTACAATAATATTTTTTCGGCACGCCCCTGCCAAAGATGCTTGTAGGGGCTGTTTGCTGGAAGTATATATCCAGCGTATTCTATCTATACATCCAGCGCGTTGCATCTATACTTCCAACGCACCTCATCTATACATCCGGCAAGGCGGATGCCCATTTTTTCAAATTCGTAAGTATTTTTGCTAAATTCGGATGCTTCCGGATAAAAGACCAGATGTGTATTTTCCATAAATCCCTCCCTTTTATTTGCATTTATAAAACATGATATGTATTTTTGTCCCAACAAAGATAATGCTGTTTTCATTTACAAAACAAACAAATCGGGAATTAAATTCTTAAATAAGACGTAAGACAGTATAAATGAGGAGATAATAGTTTCTGAATAATTTACACGTAAAAACTGAAGAATATGGCGAATGACAAAGACCCGGTATTTTGTGCGGCAGACATCATAAAACGTGCCAAACTGGCGAAAGAATTCAAGACAGACAGCGAACTTGCCGCCTTTCTGGGTATATCACGCTCCACACTGAGCAACTGGAACGCCCGCAACAGCATCGACTTCCCCCTGCTGCTGGGCAGCCTGGACGACGTGGACTACAACTGGCTGCTGACGGGAAAGGGCTCGCCTGCACATCATTCAAAATTCTGTGACAATGACTTGGTACAAGGTGAAGTGGAAATACTTCACACACCGAAAACAGCCGACCCTATGGACGACCGTAGCGTGACCCTCTATGACATCTCTGCCGCCGCCAACCTGAAGACACTGCTGGCTGACCGCCCGCAGTACGCCTTGGGGCGGATTGTAATTCCCAATATCCCTGTGTGCGACGGTGCCGTCTACGTCTCGGGCGACTCGATGTATCCCATCCTCAAGTCCGGTGACATCGTAGGCTTTAAGTCCATCCGCGACTTCACCGACGTCATCTACGGTGAAATGTATCTCGTCTCCTTCGAACGGGGCGGCGACGAATACCTGGCAGTGAAATACGTCAACCACTCGGAACGGCCGGACTGCATCCGTCTGGTGAGCTACAACAACCACCACGACCCCATGGACCTGCCGCTGGCGGCAGTCAATGCAATGGCCATCGTGAAGTTCTCGATAAGGAAGAATATGATGATGTAGAGGGCGGCATTATCACCGGAAATTTCGTAAGAAAGCTCCTGGCAAGGATCATTCAACAAGCAAACAGAGAAATTATACAAAAAAAGCTTGTAATTTATTCTTTTATCTTATTTTTGCGATGCCATAGGCATAATAATAAGTATCCGGAAAAAAACATGCTTATTCCATCCAATAGAACAAAGAGGGAGTGCATTCTTTCAAGGTTATGTTTTCTAGTGCTTTCAGTATGGGTGTCCCTACCTTCCGCAGCACAGAACAATCCCTACAAGATAGACGATGCACTCTACCCCATCTACCAGCGGGCTTCCAAGCAGGCACGCCAGCAGGAGGGGTTGCTGGTGGCCGACACTTTGTATCAACAGGCTCTGAAGCTCGGTGACAAAAAAGCACAATGCCTGGCATACATCATCCCCCTGCAGTTCTATATATCCCAAAAAGATGATAGCAAAATAGAAAAGGCATCCACTGACCTGAAAGAGATTTCACGTGCCAATAACTATCTGCAATATTATTATCACGCTTGGAGCAGCGAAATCATCTACTTCCTGAACCAACAACGCTCATTGCTCGCCTTGCAGAAAGCGGAAAAAATGAAAAAGCAAGCTTTTGCCGACAGATACCCTTACGGTATCTTCAGCTGTATCCGAACCATGGGCCATATCTACAAATCACGCGGAAACTTCGACCTCTCCGCCCAATACTATCAGGAAGCCTTGGACTATATGCTGAAGAATATGCCCGACCAAGATCCCAGCCAACTATACTCAAGCCTTGCCGAATATTACCGTAACACCCAAAAAGAATTACGCCACCGCACTGGACTATTGCGAAAAAGCCTTGAAGAGCGCCAAAACAGAACGGAACATAGCCCAAGCCATGATAGAGAAATGCCTGGTACTATTCCGGCAGGGACGTATAGATGAATTCAACGACTGCTATAAAGAAGCCGTACAAATGGCGGACCGTTGCAAGCTCTCTGCCAGCGTTTCCCTACTGATAGCCCACATCAGCAAGAACATACTGGACAAACAGTATGAGCAGGCCCATGCCCACGCTGACCAATTGTCCGAGGAAGGCTTGCAACAACATGCCTACATTTACGAATGCGCCAAAGACTATCCCAATGCCATCAAATATCTGAAAAAATACCACCAGCAGTTGGATTCGACGAACAATCTCCTGCAACTGTCGGACATCGCCGAACTGAACACCCAGATAGGCGCCGAACGCCTGAAAATGGAAAACATACAGGCCACCTCGCGCTACCGCATCACTCTTTTCAGCATTGTCACCGGCTTTTTGCTGTTATCCCTGCTTTTCCTGATGCTCTACCTCCACCGCAAACGTAAAGTCAACCTCGAACTATGCCACAAGAACGAGGAACTTTCCGAAGCGCGCGACCAAGCCGAAGCAGCCAACAAGGCAAAGAGCATCTTCCTGCAGAACATGAGTCACGAAATACGGACACCGCTCAACTCTATCGTGGGCTTCTCACAACTCATCACTTCCCCCGACGCGAACCTTTCCCAAGAGGAAAGGCAGGATTTCTGCCATCTCATACAGCACAATTCCGACCTCCTCCTTACACTGGTGGGGGACATCCTCAGCGCAGCCGAGTTGGAAAGCAACAGATACACCATGAAGATAGCGCCGCACAGTTGCAACAAGCTCTGCCGGGAAGCCATAACCACCGTTGAACACCGCAAGCCCGAAGGCGTGAAGCTCTACTACACCTCCGAAGTGGACGACTGCTACGAACTGAGCACCGACGGGCAACGTGTGTGCCAGATACTCATCAACTTCCTTACCAATGCAGAGAAACACACCACACAAGGCGAAATCCGCCTGCACTGCTCCCTCACAGAGCATCCCGGATACGTCACCTTCTCCGTCACCGATACCGGTACCGGCATTCCCCCGGAATACTCGGAAACCATCTTCGAACGCTTTGAAAAGGCCGACAACTTCGGGCAAGGCACCGGTCTGGGACTCAATATCTGCCGCCTCATCGCCGAACGGCTGAAAGGGAAAGTGCTGCTGGACAAGGAGTACAAGGAGGGGGCAAGGTTCGTGTTTGTACTGCCGGTGAAAAAATCCATTTGAAGAGCAAGACCAAAACAACAAAGGCTGCCTCTTCTGCATCCTCCGAAACATCGGTATCTGCAGAAGGGCAGCCTTCTATATAAATAGCCGTAAAGCTATGCTGATTATAAACCGAATGCGGCTTTCACCTTGTCCACATAATCCAGCTTCTCCCAGGTGAAGAGTTCCACTTCAATGTCCTTGTTGCCTTCGTAGCGGCTCTTGAAATGCTTGACGATGGTCTGCGGCTCGCGGCCCATATGTCCGTAGGCGGCAGTCTCCTGATAGATGGGGTTGCGCAGTTTCAGGCGGTCTTCTATTGCCTTGGGGCGAAGGTCGAACAGCTCGTCAATCTTACGGGCAATCTCACCGTCGCTCATATTGACGTGGCTGCGGCCATAAGTATCTACGAAGATATTGATGGGGCGTGCCACACCGATGGCGTAACTTACCTGCACCAGCATTTCGTCGGCAACGCCGGCAGCTACCAGATTCTTGGCAATGTGGCGGGCTGCATAAGCTGCGCTGCGGTCTACCTTAGAGGGGTCCTTTCCGGAGAAAGCGCCGCCGCCATGGGCACCCTTGCCGCCGTAGGTATCTACGATAATCTTGCGTCCCGTCAGCCCGGTGTCACCGTGAGGACCACCGATTACGAACTTGCCCGTGGGGTTGACGTGGTATGTGATACGGTCGTTGAACAGTGCCAGCACCTTTTCATGATGGATGGAAGCAATGACACGCGGCATCAGAATCTCGATTACATCCCGGCGGATTTGGGCGAGCATTTCCTCGTCGGCCTTCAGCTGGGCGGCATCGCTGTCGTCGGCAGGCTGTACGAAGTCGTCGTGCTGGGTGGAAACTACGATGGTATCGATGCGTACGGGTGTGCCGTTGTCATCATATTCGATGGTCACCTGGCTCTTGGCGTCGGGACGGAGGTAGGTCATCACCTTGCCTTCGCGACGGACATCTGCCAGCACTTGCAGGATGCGGTGTGCAAGGTCCAGTGAAAGCGGCATGTAATTCTCCGTTTCGTTGGTGGCGTAACCGAACATCATTCCCTGGTCTCCGGCACCTTGTTCCATGGGGTCCTGTCGCTCCACGCCGCGGTTGATGTCGGGGCTCTGCTCGTGGATGGCGCTCAGCACGCCGCACGAATTGCTCTCGAACATATACTCGCCTTTGGTATAGCCGATTTTCTTGATTACTTCGCGTGCGATGAGAGGCATGTCAACGTACGCTTTGGTTTTCACTTCTCCAGCCAGCACTACCTGACCGGTAGTAACCAGAGTTTCGCAAGCTACTTTCGAACTGGGGTCGTAGGCCAACAGTTTGTCAAGCACAGCGTCCGATATTTGATCGGCCACTTTGTCGGGGTGTCCTTC
>ENA-OPEA01001165-OPEA01001165.1-human-gut-metagenome-genome-assembly--contig:-NODE-1165-length-11994-cov-11.181255_pt1 | contig 11994 bp, 9 predicted proteins | sample MGYA00241623_ERZ501509 | MGnify/ENA primary metagenome ERZ501509 (study PRJEB25962, sample SAMEA2042571) | human gut metagenome | biome: human gut; feature: human-associated habitat; material: faeces... | reverse complement strand
CATGAACGGACGTATCAAACAGCTGAAAAATCCGGGTGTACCGGGAACTGACGACTATTCAAACCCGACAGCAGCTACCTACCGCAATCTACCGACTGTCCGTCCGTTTGCCAATGACAATCCTAACTATCCGGCATCAGTAGGCTCTGACAATGGCTTAAACTTCGGATTATTGAATTTTGAGAAAAGCGGAACCTTTGAAGACACTTGGCGAATGGCCCAATTAAACCTGAACGCAGAGTATGAAATTATCAAAGGACTTAAAGCCAAAGCTTTGTTCGGATATTATTTTGCAAGCGAATTACTTAACAATCAAGAATATACCTATCGTGTCTATAGATATGACGAAGCAACGGACGAATATGTAGATGTAGGTGGGCGTGCCAGTGCCTGGAGGGAAAGGACGAATGCTTATGTGGAAGAGTTGACTTCAAACATTCAACTGGCTTATGAAAAAGCATTCGGAGCACATTCCATCAATGCGGTAATTGGTTTCGAAGCAATAAAAAGAGACACTCCAAAGTCTTGGCTCCATGCCATCCCGGCTTCCAACTCATTGCATCTGATCTATTATGATACGATTGACAAATACGAAGATACTGGCAACAATACGGAAGCACGTTTAGGCTGGCTGGGACGTTTCAACTACAACTACGCCAACAAATATCTGATAGACTTCTCTGCACGCTATGACGGTTCATGGAAATTCCCGCCCAATCATCGCTGGGGGTTCTTCCCTTCCGCCTCATTAGGCTGGAGAATATCAGAAGAAAACTTCTGGAAGGAATCAAAAATAGCTTCTATTTTCAGCGATTTAAAGATACGGGGATCTTATGGATTGGTAGGAGATGACAACGTTGACGGCTACAGTGCTTTCGACTACATGACAGGTTACGATTACAAACAGGGAGGAGGAGTAATCGACGGTTCCTATATCATTGGTACTACCCCGCGAAACCTGCCTGTTACCACGCTCTCATGGGCAAAGGCTAAAATTCTGGACATTGGTCTCGACGTTGCTTTCCTGAATAACCGTTTATCAGGAAGCGTAGATTTCTTCAGACGTATCAAAACCGGTATTCCGGCTTCCCGTGACGACGTATTACTTCCGGAAGAAGTGGGCTTTGAGCGTCCCAAGGAAAATCTCAATTCCAATGTTCATACCGGATATGATTTGCTTGCACGTTGGAGTGATAAGGTCAATGACTTTCACTATTCTATCAGTGCCAATTTCACCTATTCCCGTTTCTACAACTGGGAGCAGTATAATCCTAAGTTCAGTAATTCATGGGATGAATATCGTAATTCTACATGGCACCGTTTCGGGAATGTCAACTGGGCATACGAGGCAGATGGCCAGTTCCAAAGTTGGGAAGAGATTGCGTCGTGGCCGATTGACAATGACCAGAAAGGAAATACGACATTACGCCCGGGTGATATCAAGTACGTCGACCAAAATGGGGATGGCATAATCAACGATATGGACAAACGCCCCATCGGATACAAAGAAGACTCCACACCCGTTCTGAACTTCGGTTTTAACCTTGCATTCGCATGGAAAGGCTTCGATTTAGCATTGGATTTCTCCGGTGCGGGAATGTCTACCTGGAATCCGTCATTAATCCAAAAGATTCCATTTAACAATAATGGAAACAACCCGGCTTACTACATGGAAGATACATGGAGACTATCTGATATCTTTGATGCAAACAGTGAAATGATTCCTGGCAAATACCCGACATTATTAATCGGAAACAATGCCAATAACCATAGTAATTATTGGGATAGCTCTTTCTGGAAGTACAATGTCCGTTATTTAAAACTGCGTAATCTGGAATTTGGTTACACCTTCCCCAAAGAGTGGCTGCAAAAATGCAGAATTAACAGTCTAAGGTTATATCTTGCCGGACAGAACCTGTTTACACTCACCAATGTACCTATCGATCCGGAAGTTTCAGCCGGTAACGGAACAGCTTACCCGAGTATGCGAATTATCAATCTGGGTTTAACACTTAAATTCTAAAAGCAATGAAATATATAAAAGGATACCTGTTATTGGGTTTAACTTTGATATTAGGATCTTGTTCTGATTTTTTAGATCGTGATCCCGATCAGATATTGACAAATGACCAGATCTTCAGCGATGCTAAAATGATAAACTCCGTATTGGCCGGTTTTTATGGAGATACAGAGAATTGGGGACAAAGTTTTGCCACTCCCGCCAGCTTTACTAAAGTGGACGACGGTTGCGTGACTGATGGTGCCCGTGATAACATGCAGGAATACAGTGACAATCAATGGCGAGTTTATCCATATAAATATATTCGTAATTTAAATCAGTTCCTGGCGGGATTAAGAGCTACAACCGTACTTGAATCTACAGAGAAATTGCGATATGAAGGCGAAATTCGCTTCTTACGCGCCTGGGCATATTTTAGTATGTGCAGAGGTTTAGGCGGTGTACCTATTGTGAATGATAACGTATACGAATATGAGGCAGGGATGGATGTTTCAGGTTTGGCTGTTCCCCGTTCCAAAGAATCAGAAGTCTACGATTATATCATCAATGAATGTGCCACTATCGCAGATTACCTGCCTACAAAGCCCACCACCAATGCCGCCCGTGCCACACGTTGGGCTGCCCTGATGTTAAAGGCACGTGCTGCCGTTTATGCAGGATCATTGGCCAACTACAATAACAAGATGGTTGCTCCTATACGCACAGAAGGAAATGAAGTCGGTATTCCGGCGGAAATGGCTACCCCATATTACGAAACAGCATTGGAAGCAGCCAAAGAAGTGATAACTCAAGCTTCTGCCTATTATAACCTGGACATAACGGTTCGTAATGATCTGGGACAGAATTTTTATAATGCAGTCTGTGTCAAAGAGAATAATCATGAAGTGATCTGGGCCAAAGATTATGCATATCCAGGAGCCACCCATGGATTCACACAAAAGAATATTCCCGCTTCTCTAGCAGAAGATCAGGAACGTTGTTATTCCGGCGCAGTATTAAATCTGGTAGAAGCATTTGAATACAAAGACAACCGCGACGGCACAATCAAAGTTAAGGATGAATCCGGAAATTACATCATGTACAGTCGGCCGGAAGATGCCTTTGCCAATAAAGATGCCCGGTTGTGGGGAACCGTACTTTATCCGGGAGCCAAATTCAGAGGTAGTGAAGTAGTGTTGCAAGCCGGTCAGAAAGTGCCCGACGGAAACGGAAATTGGAAAGAAATCATAGGTAAAGCCGATTCTTACGATGACAATAACCGCCTGATAACTTCTATCAACGGACCAATGGAATCAAATGAAATCCGTATAAACAAAACAGGTTTCTTCTTCCGCAAATTCCTGGACGAAACCATCGGTGCTTCTACCAATTCGAAGATGAGTACCATGTGGTATCCTCGTTTCCGTATTTCAGAAGCATATATGATAGCTTGTGAGGCTGCTTATGAGCTCAATAAAACCGGAGAAGATGATCCGTTGAACTACATCAATCCTGTTCGTGCACGCGCCGGCATCAGCGAACTGGAATCAATCACATTTGAAGATATTGTCCGCGAATATCGGGTGGAATTTGCATTGGAAGATCATCGTTACTGGGATCTGAAACGTTGGCGCCTGGCTCACGAAATCTGGGATGGTAATTCGGAAAATCCGGATGCGCAGCTCTACGAACTATTCCCTTATCAGGTTAATGATCCGGGCAGCGCCAATGACAAGATGTGGGTATTCGACAAAAAGAAAGCCTACATGGTTCCTTACCCCCGCTATTTCCAGATGAAGAACTATTATAACTTCTTCGATAACAGCTGGCTCAACAAGAACCCGTTATTAGTGAAAAATCCGTATCAGTAAAACATAAAACTGTAAAACAATGAAAAAAATAGGAACTATATTTTCTTTGCTTTCACTTTCCCTGCTTGCCGTAAGTTGCGGTTTAGACAATTACGACGAACCCGAATCATTTCTGGAAGGGAAAATCACGTATGAGGGAAAACAACTCGGTTTGAAAGGTACAAACGGAGGTATTCAACTACAATTGTATCAGGATGGTTATGCCAACCATGATCCTATCACCGTGTATGCCACACAGGACGGAACTTTCTCTGCAGTACTTTTCGATGGTCCGTACAAACTGGTAACTAAAGACAAAAACGGTCCCTGGGTGAATAACCGCGATACCATATATGTGGAAGTAAAAGGAAAAACACGATGTGAAGTAAAAGTCACCCCTTATTTTACAATATCAGACGAAAATATCACATTGGATAACAACATCGTATCCGGCACGTGCAATATACAGCAAATAGTACAGGATGCAAAGATAAGCCAGGCAATGCTGCTCGTCAGCAAAACAACTTTTGTTGACGAGAACACGAATATAGCCCGGCAAAATTTATCCAATATAAATCCCGGAGTAACAAATATTTCGCTGGATATTACGAGTAACCAGAATGTACAGTCAGCCAAAGCCCTATTCGCCCGCATCGGTGTAAAAGCGAACGGAGCGGACCAAGCCGTCTATTCAGAAATTTTCAGACTGAAATAATTCATCTAAGAAATAATCTGTCAGTATATTTATTTAATAAATATACTGACAAAAAAAATAAAACAAAATTATATGACAAACAAAAACATGTTATTAATGGGAACTGCATCCTTACTGTCCCTACATGCAGCAGCCCAGAATGACCCAAAGCCCAACATTGTTTTAATCATGGTGGACGATATGGGATATTCCGATCTAGGGTGCTACGGAGGAGAAATTCCTACGCCCAATCTGGATAATCTGGCAAAAAAAGGAGTACGCTTTACCCATTTCTGCAACACAGGACGCTCCTGCCCTTCCCGTGCCAGTCTACTGACCGGACTTTATCCCCAACAGGCAGGTATCGGAATGATGTCCGAAGATCCTCACTCTGCCGAAGATCACGGAGTGCATGGATATATGGGATATTTGAACCGTAATTCAGTCACCATAGCAGAAGTGCTGAAAGAAGCCGGTTATCACACCTATATGTCGGGAAAATGGCATGTCGGTATGCACGGACAGGAAAAATGGCCGTTGCAACGTGGCTTTGATCATTTTTATGGTATCTTGTCAGGAGCTTGCAGTTATCTGCAACCTCATGGAGATCGCAATCTGACTTTAGACAATCAACAGTTGCCTCCACCGGAACAACCTTATTACACTACTGACGCATTTACTGATTATGCGATTAAATTTGTCGACGAACGCCCCAAAGATGACAATCCGTTCTTCCTTTACCTGGCATACAACGCTCCCCATTGGCCGTTACATGCTAAACAGGAGGATATAGACAAATTTGTAGGCAAGTACCGGAAAGGTTGGCAGAAAGTACGTGAAGCCCGTTTGAAACGTATGATTAAAATGGGATTGGTAGACAAAAATTGGGATCTTGCTCAATGGGAGGGTCGCCAATGGTCCGAACTGACCGAAGATGAACAAATAGAACTGGATAGAAGAATGTCAGTATATGCGGCACAAGTTCATTGCATGGATTATAATGTGGGACGGTTAATAAAGTACCTGGAAGAAAAAGGGGAGCTGAATAACACCTTACTTATTTTCTTGTCGGATAATGGTGCATGTGCCGAGCCTCATCGTGAGAAAGGTTTCGGAACCATCGATATGATTAACAATCCGGATGAATGGGTAAATCCATCCTATGGCCTGCCATGGGCACAGGTTAGCAATACTCCATACCGTAAGTATAAAGTAAGAGCGTATGAAGGCGGGACCTCCACTCCATTGATTATTTCCTGGCCCGACAAGTATGCAAAATACAATGGCGAGATAAGACACAACAGAGCTTTCCTGCCCGACATTATGGCAACCTTCATCGATGCAGCGGAAACGACCTATCCGAAGACTTATCACGGAGGAAATGAGATCATTCCTTTGGAAGGCGCAAGCATGCTACCGATACTAACCAATACAGACACCGAATTGCACGAATATATTTTTGGTGAACACTTTGACAACTGTGTAGTATGGTGGAAAAACTGGAAAGCCGTTAAAGACCAGAACTCTAAAGTATGGGAACTTTTCAACTTGGAGAAAGACCGTACAGAACGTGTTGATTTATCCAGAGAAAATCCCAAGATTCTAAAACAACTGGTAGACGAATGGAACAAATGGGCAAATACACATTATGTATATCCCAAAGGAAAATAGCCACAGAAAGGTCACATAAAGACATGCTAAATGTCTAAAAACCATATCTTAAAGCACTTGCCCCTGCTACAAATCTTTTTGTAACAGGGGCAAGTTTCATTATAGGGACTCTCCGTCCCTCATATCCTTATTCATCAAGGAATCATTCCTTCTCTCACAATATCTACCAGAATCGGCTTCAATCCGCTAACGAAACATTCCACTGCAATCACCATCAGAATCAGTCCCATAAGACGCATCATCACATTATTACCCGTTTCACCCAAGACTTTTACCAATTTCGTGGAAGCACGAAGAATAAAGAAAGTCAGCAGATAAATCAGGGCGATAGTACCGATCAATATCCCCTTCATTTCATAAGAATGCGCATCCTGCATCAAAACGATTGCATTGGCAATCGCTCCGGGACCGCATAACATAGGAATACCGAGAGGAGTAATAGAGATATCATCCGCATACGTTTTGATTTCTTCGTCCTTCAACTTCATCGGTGTATAGCGGGCTTGAAGCATATCAAAGCCTATCTTGAAGATAATCACCCCGCCGGCAATACGGAAACCATTGGTAGAGATACCGAAGAACTTGAAAAGAAACTGCCCGGCAAAGACAAATACCATCAATGTAATAAACGACACAATAGTAGCACGACGTACGATAGACTGACGTTCTTTATCCGTCATACCATGAGTCATGGTAAGAAAGACAGGCATCGTTCCCAACGGGTTGGTCAACGTGAAGAATGAAGTGAAACAAAGTAAGGCGAAAGGCAGAAGCGTACTATCCATGATTATATCGTATTTTATGCAAAACTAAAACGCAACAAAAATACGACTTAATCCAGAAAACCTATAATAAATCCATTAATTCTTTCAAGGAATGGATGTGATAAGTAGGGAGGAAAGGGAAAGCTGTCCGTTCTGTCACATTGTAGAAAACCTGATGCATCCCTACTCCGTGCGCTCCGGTTATATCCGCTTCCCAACTATCACCAATCATTAAGGATTCGCGCAACTCGGATTGAGTAGCAGACAAAGCAAAATTGAATATCTCCGGCCAAGGCTTCAGCACTCCGAGATCTTCCGAGAGAATCACCTTTCTGAAATACCCGTCCACTCCTGCCGAACGCATCTTGCGTGATTGCAATTCACGAAACCCATTGGAAAGGATATAGAGGTTATATTTGGGAGCAAGATACTCCAATACCTCCTTTGCATGAGGCATTAAAACACTTTTAGTAGGGATAATAGCGAAAAAATCTCTCGAAAACCGTTCAGCGAGCGCTTCATCTTTCACTCCCACGGCCTGTAAAGGATAAAAGAAACGTTGGCTGTTCAATTCATCCTTCGTTATCTTTCCTTCACCGTACTCAACCCAGAGTTCGGTATTTCTTTGTTGATAAAGAGTATAATAATGATTGAATGAATCAAAATAGCGGTCGAACGAATATTTCTGATATACTTCCTCAAAGGTGTTACGAGCATTTTGAGAAAAAGCCCAGATGGTATCATCAAGATCAAAAAAAAGATTTTTATATTTCATCAGTAGTTATATAATAAGAAACAAAAAAGCCAATGTGCTAATTTCTTGAATCCAGGAATCAGCACATTGGCAATTCAAAAGGGATATCTACCTTATTTTACCTGGATAACCAAGTATCTGGATACACTCCAGAATTCAGTAGGATTAGTAATCTTCAATGTCAACTGGCCTTTATCATCTTTTACCAATTCATAAGAACCGGTCGGATGAGTAGTCAGTAATTCAGCACGTTTAGAGTACAACTTGATTTCTTTGGTTGTACGGATATCGATCTGCGTGAAATAATCCTTATTGAAATCAGCGCTCTTCAACACGTCTCCGCTCTGAAGAATCTTTTGAGCTTTCAATTCAGATTTAGTACCAAATACGAACCAGGCAGCATTCAGGCTCTTTTCCTGTTCAGCAACGGTTTTAGCTTTCGCTTCGTTTTCTGCGGCCAGAGTTTCTTTTGCTACAGACAGATCGCTGACAGCAGCATCCAATTCCTGAATACGGATATTCTTGGAAGCCAGTTCTGTTTGAAGCTCTTCGATACGCTGTTGTTTAGCGTTCAATTCAGCAGTCAAAGCGGCAACAGCTTTTTTCATCTGTGCAGAATTGTAATTGCTATTCTTCAACTGTGCCTGTAACTTTGCAATCTGTGCTTTGTTTTCTTCCATTTGCTTGGAGATGAATTCGATGTCAGAAGCAATCTGTTGCTTGGCACTGGCAGAGTTTTCAGTGATGGTTCCACGCTGCAAGTCAACGCGGCTTTCGGCAGCATTGATCTTACGGAAACCTTCCTGAACTTCATTGAAAGTCCCCATCATATCATCCAGTTCAGCGTTGCGCTGGTTCAGTTCCATCAAAAGAGAATCATTTTCAGCTTTCAGGTCTTTACTTCCACCTTTAAAGCCATCACACGAAGCCAACAAGGCGACGCATACAAATAAAACAGCTAACTTTTTCATACGTTTACGTTTTACGTTTTTTAATGAAGTTATTTAATCATCTATTCCTGCTAATACTATCACAATCTCGCCCCGGGGTTCGGTAGCGGTAAAGTGTTCTATCAATTCAGCCAAACTGCCCCGAACTGTTTCTTCGTGGAGTTTGGATATTTCACGCGACACGGTTGCCTGACGTTCAGCACCGAAATATTCGGCAAACTGTGTTAACGTCTTCAACAGACGGTGGGGTGATTCATAAAACACCATCGTGCGGTGTTCTTCCGCCAATGTCTTCAGTCGTGTCTGCCGTCCTTTCTTCTGGGGGAGAAATCCCTCGAAGCAGAACTTCTCGTTCGGCAATCCCGATGCAACGAGTGCCGGAACAAAAGCGGTTGCTCCCGGCAAGCACTGCACTTCAATACCGTTGCGCACACATTCACGAACAACCAGAAATCCGGGATCGGAAATTCCAGGTGTTCCGGCATCCGAAATTAGTGCCACCGTTTCACCTGCCTTTATTCTATTAACAACACTTTCCACCGTTTTATGTTCATTAAATTTGTGGTGGGATTGCATTGCATTCTTTATTTCAAAGTGTTTCAGCAAGATACCGGAAGTACGTGTATCCTCCGCCAAAATCAGATCGACCTCTTTCAGGACTTTGATAGCCCGAAAAGTCATGTCCTCCAGATTCCCTACCGGCGTAGGCACCACATATAGCTTTCCCATCTTGTTTTTGTTTTATGCTGATTGATTAAAATATTTCTTTAGTAGCTCCAGAAAGTCGTTCACCGCCTCCTTTTCTTCATTCAATTCGACTTTCGAGGACAGAAATGCGACTGCAGTCTTGTAGGAACTCATTACTGATATCTGTTCGATAACCCGATTCATCAGATCAGTGTTGCCTCCGAACAGTTCACGAGAAAAACGGAAAGAATCATTCAAGCTGATAGCATGTCGCAAGCCGGCAGACAGTTTGAGACTTTCTCCCAACACAGCCGATTTAGGTTCTTCCTCTTTCACAACAGTTTCAACGACAGGTTCCTCAACAATTGCCGGTTCCTCTTTTTTCCCTTCTTCTTCTTCTTCTTCTTCTTCTTCTTCTTCTTCTTCTTCTGCTGCTGCTGCTGCTGTCTCTGCAGCTGCCGCTATTACGACAGGTTTCTCTTCCGCAACAATGGCTTCTCCTTCCTCATCTTCTTTCACAACAACCGATTCGAGAGATTGTATAATCACGGGGGAATCCTCTTCAGACCCGGCAACTTCATCCTCCTCTTCCGCTGTCTCTTCCACAGCTGACGGAGAAATTTCCTGAACAGCATCCACCTCCTGCTGCAGTTCGTCCAAACGCCCCTGCATCCGTGTAATGCTCCGCTTCAACAGTTCAGACAAAGTCGGAGTCGGCTCCTTGGTAAATGAATCCATGAGATACTTCAACTCATGAACATCCAACTCAATATCTGTTAATAGCTTCTGTTTCATGTCAGTCCATTGTTTATACGGTGCGAATGTAGGAATAATTTATGCAATAACTTAAAATAATGGATAATTTAACAGTTCTTGCACATTGAATTGCTTACCTTTGTCCACATATTTATTTAATCAAGAAAACACAAAATCTCATGGTATTATTTTCAGAAGACCACATACAGGAGACTAGAAGAAGAGGCCGGATCGAAGTAATCTGCGGTTCTATGTTCTCCGGAAAGACAGAGGAATTGATTCGCAGAATGAAGAGAGCGAAATTCGCGAAACAACGTGTCGAGATATTCAAACCTGCTATCGACACCCGTTATTCAGAAGAAGACGTAGTCTCTCACGACAGCCATTCTATCGCCTCCACTCCCATCGATTCGTCAGCCAGCATTTTACTGTTTACTTCCGAGATAGATGTAGTAGGTATTGATGAAGCACAGTTCTTCGACAGTGGTTTGATTGATGTATGCAACCAGCTTGCCAACAATGGAATCCGTGTTATCATTGCAGGATTGGATATGGACTTCAAAGGAAATCCGTTCGGACCTATGCCACAATTGTGCGCCATTGCCGATGAAGTCTCCAAAGTTCATGCGATCTGTGTGAAATGTGGTCAGCTGGCTTCTTTCTCACATCGTACAGTCAAGAATGAGAAACAGGTTCTTTTAGGCGAAACAGCCGAATATGAGCCTCTGTGCAGGGAATGTTATCTCCGTGCACGAGGGGAGGATGAGCAGAAAGTATAAACTCTATAAAGAAACAGATTATGGAAAGGAAAAAGATAACATTCGACAGTTTTATACGCGGTTCCATCGGATGTGTGTTAGTTGTAGGAATATTAATGCTCGTGGAACGTCTTAGCGGAGTGTTATTGCCTTTCTTTATTGCGTGGCTGATAGCTTATATGGTCTATCCGTTAGTCAAATTCTTCCAGTATAAGCTACGATTAAAAAGCCGCATTATTTCCATCTTCTGTTCCTTATTCCTCATTACGGTTATCGGAGTCACTTTATTCTATCTGTTAGTGCCGCCGATGATTTCGGAAATAGGCAGAATGAACGACTTGCTAGTGACTTACCTCACCAATGGAGCCGGTAACAATGTGCCTAAGAATCTTTCTGAATTTATCCACGAGAACATTGATCTTCAGGCGTTGAACCGTGTATTAAGTGAGGAGAATATCCTGGCGGCAATCAAGGATACCGTCCCCAGAGTGTGGACTTTGCTTGCAGAATCTCTCAACATTCTATTCAGCATCCTTGCCTCCTTCATTATATTATTATATGTAATCTTTATATTATTGGATTACGAAGCGATAGCTGAAGGATGGTTGCATCTGCTACCCAATAAATACCGTACGTTTGCCTCCAACCTGGTTCACGACGTACAGGATGGTATGAACAGATATTTCCGTGGACAGGCTTTGGTTGCTTTCTGCGTAGGTATTCTTTTCAGCATCGGTTTCCTGATTATCGATTTCCCCATGGCTATCGCTCTGGGACTTTTCATCGGAGCATTGAATATGGTTCCCTACTTGCAAATCATTGGTTTCCTTCCCACCATTTTATTGGCAATCCTCAAAGCTGCCGACACCGGACAGAACTTCTGGATTATCATTGCATGTGCATTAGCCGTCTTTGCAATCGTACAAATCATACAGGATACCTTCCTTGTCCCCAAAATCATGGGAAAGATTACCGGACTGAATCCTGCCATCATCCTTTTATCTCTTTCTATCTGGGGTTCATTAATGGGAATGCTCGGCATGATTATCGCCTTGCCACTAACAACTTTGATGCTCTCCTACTACCAACGCTTTATTATCAACAAAGAAAA
>ENA-OPEA01001151-OPEA01001151.1-human-gut-metagenome-genome-assembly--contig:-NODE-1151-length-12063-cov-3.663807_pt1 | contig 12063 bp, 13 predicted proteins | sample MGYA00241623_ERZ501509 | MGnify/ENA primary metagenome ERZ501509 (study PRJEB25962, sample SAMEA2042571) | human gut metagenome | biome: human gut; feature: human-associated habitat; material: faeces... | reverse complement strand
CTAAAATTAATCTTATTTTAGAGTGCTATTATTTAATTTAAAATTTATGCTTCCATTTTGCGAATTGGATTAAATGTGAATTCTTCACCGTTTACGTTAATATCTACAGTGTCGCCTTCTTTGATATTACCTTTGATGATTTCTTTACTTAATTGAGTTTCTACAGTATGAGATAATAATCTACGAAGTGGACGAGCACCGAAGTTTGGTTCAAATCCTTCATCTGCAAGTTTAGTCAAAGCTTCATCAGACCAAGAAAGTGAAATATTAACTTGATGTTGTAGACGTTTATTAAGATTTTCGAGCATGATGCGAGCAATTTGACGTACTTGTTCTTTAGCTAAAGCTTTGAATACGATAATATCATCAACACGATTTAAAAATTCAGGACGGAAATAATCTTTTAAGATATCGCGTACTAATTTTTCAGCTGTAGCAAAATCTTCTTGATTTAAGATTTCATGACTACCTAAGTTTGATGTCATAATGATAACAGTATTTTTGAAGTTTACAACTCTACCTTTACCATCAGTTAAACGACCATCATCTAAGATTTGTAATAATACATTGAATACATCACGATGAGCTTTTTCAATTTCATCAAGTAAAATTACGCTATATGGACGACGACGAACTGCTTCAGTGAGTTGACCACCTTCATCATAGCCAACATATCCTGGAGGAGCCCCAATTAAACGAGCTACAGAATGTTTTTCCATATATTCGCTCATATCGATACGAATAATACTGCGTTCATCATCAAATAGACTTTCAGCTAAAGTTTTTGCAAGTTCAGTTTTACCTACACCAGTAGGGCCGAGGAAAATGAAAGAACCAATTGGACGATTAGGGTCTTTGATACCAGCACGAGCACGAATAATAGCTTCACTTACGGCTTTTACAGCTTCATCTTGACCGACAACACGTTCATGGAGAACATCTTCTAGATGTACGAGTTTTTCTCTTTCACCTGTGAGCATTTTAGTAACAGGAATACCAGTCCAACGACTTACTACTTGGGCAATATCTTCTTCAGATACTTCTTCTTTTAAGAGACGATTGCCTTCTTCATCATGAACAGCTTTTTCCATTTCTTCAAGTTCTTTTTGAAGTTGTGGTAATTTACCGTATTTGATTTCAGAAGCTTTGGCATAATCGCCACTGCGTTGAGCTTTTTCCATTTCCGTATTGGCACTATCCATTTCTTTTTTGATAGCACGTACACGAACAATACCTTGTTTTTCTTTATCCCATTTTGCTTTTAATTCATTTTCTTCATTTTGTAATTTAGTTTTTTCGTCAATGAGTTTGGCAAGTTTTTCTTTAGATGCTTCATCAGTTTCTTTATTTAATGCTTCTTCTTCTATTTGTAATTGCATGATTTTACGACGCAATTTTTCAATAGGTTCTGGCATAGATTCGATTTCAGTACGAAGTTTAGCAGCAGCTTCATCAACTAAGTCGATAGCTTTATCTGGTAAAAATCTATCGGAGATATATCTATCAGATAATACAGCTGCAGAAACAAGTGCATTATCACGAATTCTTACACCGTGATGAACTTCATAACGTTCTTTTAAGCCACGCAAGATAGAAATAGTATCTTCTACAGATGGCTGACCTACCATTACAGGTTGGAAACGACGTTCAAGAGCTGTATCTTTTTCAATATATTTACGATATTCATTTAAAGTAGTGGCACCAATACAACGGAGTTGTCCACGTGCTAACATTGGTTTTAATAAGTTGGCCGCATCCATCGCACCATCTGTCTTACCTGCACCTACTAACTGATGTATTTCATCAATAAACATAATGATTTGTCCATCGGATTTAGAGATTTCATTTAATACAGATTTTAGACGTTCTTCGAATTCACCACGATATTTAGCACCAGCGATTAATGAGCCCATATCGAGAGAATATAATGTTTTATTTTTTAGCGATTCTGGAACATCACCTGCTACGATACGGCGAGCTAAACCTTCAACGATAGCAGTTTTACCAACACCAGGTTCACCGATCAATACCGGGTTGTTCTTGGTCTTACGGGAAAGGATTCGGATGATGTTACGGATTTCTGCATCACGGCCGATGACTGGATCCAGTTTCTGGTTTCTTGCTTTTTCGACAAGATCCTCACCATATTTATTTAAGGTGTCATAGGTTGCTTCAGGATTGTCGCTGACAACTCTCTGGTTACCTCTTACAGTTGAAAGTGCCTGGAGAAATCTCTCTCTGGTGATTCCAAACTCGTTGAAGATTTTCTTCATGCTTGGGCTTGGCTGTGTCAGCAGGGACAGGAACAGATGCTCAACAGAAACGTATTCGTCTCCCATAGCTTTTGCTTCGTTTTCTGCGTTTACCAGAGATTTGTTCAGATACTGCCCAAATCTCAGATCACCACCGGATACTTTTACTTTTGCATCCAGAGCTTTTTTCACTGTATTGATAAAATAATCCTTATTGATCTCCATCTTTTCGATCAATTTGAGGATCAGGCTGTCTTCCTGCGTTAACAGGGCATACAGAAGATGCTCCTGCTCTACTTCCTGGTTGCCGTATTCGTAAGCAACCTTTTCAAGATCCTGAACAGCCTGTACTGATTTTTGAGTAAATTTACTGATGTTCATAGGATCTCCTCCTTGTATATCGTAGGAAAAGGATACTGAAATTTCTTTCCGTATCCTTTGATTATCTTTGTTATACTCGTAATATAACACGTATTGTTAGCACTGTCAAGAGGTGAGTGCTAATTATTTTGTGAAGATTTTATGAACCTTAAATGAAAAACTAACTTCCACCTTTAGTCTGTTTTGCTCTACATTAGGAACTGGGGGTGGAAGTTAGTCTTGCAATCGTTTATTCTATAAGAAATACCAGGGCTCCTCCCTGGTCATATCCTCCAACTACCGGAAATGGGATATTTTTATTGTATAGGAGGATTCATTTATGTCTACTAAAGCTACTGGAAACAAAAAACACCTTACCCTTGCTGATCGTGCTGCCATTGAACATGGTATCAGCCGTGGGGAAAATTTCACGCAGATTGCCTGCAGAATCAACAAGGATTCTTCTACCATTTCCAAGGAGATTCGGCGTCACCTTTTCCGGGTTCCTCATTTTCAAAACGAAACCCAGCGGAAACGCTCAGAATGCGAGCATTTTCAGAACTGTGTAAAGCAGCATATCTGCGGGAATCAGACTTGTAATTCCTTATGCTGGAAATGCCGCCCTAAGCGCTGTTCCATGTATTGTCCTGACTTTACTCCCAGACTCTGCGAAAAGTTAAAAAAGCCCCCCTACGTGTGTAATGACTGCCCTCAGATACGCAACTGTTCCCACGACTTCTATTTCTACAGGGCCAATTATGCCAACGATATTTACAGTGAAACAAAATCTTCTTCACGGTCTGGGATTAACCAGACTCCTGAGTCCCTGGAACAGCTGGACCGTCTGGTTTCCCCTCTGCTTCTGCAGGGACAGCCTTTGTCCCATATCTTTGCTTCTAATCAGGAATCCGTCCCTTGTTCTATAAGGACCCTCTACAACTATATAGACCAGGGATACTTCACTGCAATCAACCTCGACCTTCCCCGGAAGGTCCGCTACAAAAAACGTCGGCAGGTCCGCAGAGAACCTGACAACACTGGATATAGAAAAGACAGATCCTATCAGGATTTTGAGAGATATCTGGAAAAGTTTCCAGATACAAATGTGGTGGAATTAGATGTGGTGGAAGGTGCCGGGGGAAAATCAGAACAAGTACTGTTGACCATGCTTTTCCGTAATTGTAGCCTTATGCTTATTTTTCTTATGGAGGCTGACAGGAAGGACAACGTACAAGATGTGTTTCAGCGAATATATACCCATCTGGGAGCAGAGCTATATCGAAAACTCTTTCCGGTCATTCTTACAGACAATGGTGCCTCATTCAAAGATCCAGCTATTTTTGAACGGCCTGAAGGTGAACTTCTATCCCGTGTCTTTTACTGCGATCCCATGGCTTCCTGGCAGAAGGGACGTCTGGAAAAAAATCATGAATTCATCCGTTATATTATCCCCAAAGGTACGACATTCGCAGGCTTGGACCAGGAACAGGTAACTCTGATCACCAACCACATCAATAGCGTAGCAAGAGCCAGTTTAAACGGCTGCACCCCGTTTGAACTGGCTCTGCTGCTGATAGACAGAAAACTGCTGGACCTCTGCCAGCTGGAAAGGATTCCCGCCAACCAGGTGATCCTTAAGCCATCACTCTTGAAAAAGTAACTGCAAGATCCATTTCCGGTGCTGGTTTCATAATCAGGCTGGTGGAAGTTACTTTTTCAAAAGTACTTTCAGTGGTCCCAAAATCATGCCCATCTTCCAGAAAAAGCTTTGTTTTCTGCCCTTATTATATGTTAATTTTTACGAATAATCCAGAACTATATGGATGTTAGTCCTGCAAAAAGGTCTTATTTTACCTGTGCCAATGTATGGTGGAAGTTACTTTTTCATTCAACCAGAATTTGTGAATTGTTAATTGTTTTACGTAAATTTCTTCATCTTCCACAATTGCAATCTGTATCATCCTATACCCACCTAAATCTCCTTATTCTGTTAAATAGAAAGTAGAAATTCTGTTAGGTTTTCAATAGCATCTGGTTTTTCTGATAGTTCTTTCCCCATCAGACCCTCTCCCATAATACCAGAATTCGCACTAAGAGATACAGCGACTCGACTTGAATTCCATACAGCTTCATACATCATTTCCTGATTCTCTTTTGTTACTTTATTGAGAACGTAATAAAATGGTTTTCGAATACTTTCCGATAATTCCCCGATTTTTTTGGAAAGCTGTAGGGATTCATATGATGGATCTATGATTATCAATATCAGATCTACACCGTTATCAATTCCACGTCCAAAGTGTTCAATACCAGCCTCCATATCCATTAGCGCAAATTGTTCTTCTGTAAGCCTGAGATTTTGGATAAATTGAGTCATAACTGTTCCCATAGCACAAGAACACCCTTCATTTGCCTGATGAATTTTTCCACTGCTCATCAGTTTTACACCGTCCTTCAGACTATAATAATCTTCCGGTATATCATCTATAGTCCAGGTTTCCTCAAAAAACTGATGAGTAAATTTTGATAACATCATATCATTTAAAACATTTTGCTTACCGCCGAAATAGTCTGTAAAATCTCTTGGAAGCTTCATACCTAGCTGTCGGTGCAGACCATAATTAGATTCATCGGAATCAATTACCAAAATTTCTTTTCCTCGTCTGGCTAAAGCCTTAGCCAAAAGACTGGTTACTGTACTTTTTCCACATCCGCCTTTTCCGCAAACTGCTATTTTCATCTCTATATTTACTCCTTTTCTTTTTTGTGAATAATAAGCATTACATATGACCATACTTCAAACTGCCTTACTCCACTTCCTCCAGTTCTGTTCCTTCTGGAAGAATATATCCGCAGTTATCACATACTCCGTCCTCTGCAAGCATCCCGTCTTTCACAAAGGCTTCAATGCCTCCCGGTTCATGACAGCGTGGACAATCTAATTCCCGTATCTTTTTCTGATTTCTTACATCCTGGCAATTGGCAAATTCAATTTTACCCATAGTGATTCCTCCATTTTCATTCCATATCAATTTGTCTTCGCAAAAAAGTTCCTACCATGCGAGAAAAATTGCTGATATTACGAATATAGGCAAAGTCTTTTCCATAAATCCTCTTTTCCACGGAGAGTTCTTCTTCATTTCCTACAAAAATACCAATTACGAAAATTCCCCGATTTCTGGCCCGACGCACCTCATATGCAGTATCTTTCACAGCTCCTTCTCCGTCATAGATCTTGGGCTGGCGGGTTCCTGGTCGTTGTATGCTCATATCACAGGGTTTTCCATCACTTAATACGATTAAAATTTTATTTTTTTCCGGTCGCTCCATGAGAGAGGAACAGACTGTTTTCAGTGCAAGCCCATCTCTGTTATTGGCATACGCCCGAAATTGAAAGATTCTTTCATTTGTTTCCCTTGGATCTTCATAATCCCGAAATCTCTGAAGTACTGTATATCCCCAGAAAGCACAGTATCCTGTCACCCGATGAGGAATTCCTGCCTGGCTTAATGCTTCACTGATAATATATCCCTGCGCCGCTACCTGAGCCTGTCTGCCAGCTTGGGAACCACTGGAATCAATCAGGACGTCTATTACAAACTCAGAATCATCAGATCTTTTTTTTCTATTAAATAACTTGTCATCTTCTGTTCTTCCAATTTTCCATAACCTCTCAGGAACAAGCTGCCCTGCATCAGATCTGCTGACAAAATCATCCTTTCGGATTATAAACGCCCGTTTCAGTGACTCTGCCAACACAGAAATATTTCTTTTGATGATCCAGTGATTATTTCCATAATAGGCTTTATTTTTTTCAAACTGCAGCTGAGAAAAACGGTATTGATTATTTTTTATCACAGGGTTCTGTAAAATTCCATCTGTAAGATACAGGATACAGTTTTTGTGGATTCCTGTACAAAATTTCCGGTTGACTCTGGCCTGCTCCGATTCACTTAGATACGATTTTCCGTAATTCAGTTCCACATATTCCCGTATCCGTCGCACTGCCTGTGGATTTATATTCTCCGAGCTTTCCGGAACTTCTTCATTTTCCGGAGAGAAATAAAATCTTTTTTTCTTGTGGTTTCTGATATCCAGACTCATCATCTTTTTTTTGATATTAGAAAGATATTTTTGAATGATGTCTTCCATCTGTTCATCCGTCATGCATTCCTGCCACGCGTCATTGGCCAATGCCATATCCAGTAAATTCAGAATCTTCTCCAGATTTCCATTCTTTTTTTCAAAAGAGGGATCCAGAACATGATTATAAATCTCATCTATCACGTTTATGACATCTTCCGTATTTTCTGCATCCTTCAGAGAAAGAATCTTGTACAATGCAATCTCTGCCTGCGGATCCATTCCCTCATCGTCTGTGTTCTTCAGAACATGCCTTATATACAAAAGCCTAATCCTGTGAATCAGGTCTGTTCCAGCATTATCTGATATCTGCTCTTCCTCGGTCTTTTCCAATTCTCCGAATGCCTGTTCTCTGATTTCCTTTGTTCCCAAACGTTCTCGAATGATAAAACGATTCACTGCAGCATCCATGCATAATCCAGCAAGAGGCAAAAGCATATCTTCTCCAGCAGAAAAATGTATTTTTTTCATCAAATACATGCCAAGTTTCTTCTGATCAAAATATCGTGCAAAGGCACCCTGCTTCACTGCCTCATATAGAACCGTTTGTTTTGAATAAACATATTTTTCTGTGTCCGGTTCAAATTCTATATCATAATCACCACTGACTGTCCAAAAAAGATTTCTGATACGATTGCTGACCTCCAGACGATGTTCTTCCAGTTGTTCCGCCGGCCATCTGACATCCTCCATACAAGTTTACCCCCATATGTCTTTTCCGGTCCAGGAAGATGGGATTCTGGTAGAAACCACATCTTCTACAATCTCTTTTTCAAATACATCAAAACTTTTATTTATGATTCCCATCTGGATTGCATCAATTGGAGAAAGTCCGCTTCTTGTGGCTTTTACAGCAGAAACCAATCCTCTCAGGTCAAGAGATTTTGTTGAGATTTCTCCATGATAAGCTTTGATCTGCAAATCCAGAAACAGTCCTGCAAAAGCTTTCAGTGCACTTTTTTTCCCATCTGGAAAATGTTGTCTTAATACAAAAAGAACACTATCCTCATCCATTTCAGGCATATCAATTACCATAAACCTTGAAACCACTGCTTCATTTAGCTCTCTGGTACCTGCGTAACCATAATTCATCGTGCCGATAAATCGTGTTGCCGGATGAAGTAAAATCCTGTTATATCCTGGAATATCAATTCTGCGCCGATGATCCAGTGTGGCATGCAGTACAGAGACCGCATCATTTTTTGCCATATTGATTTCGTCCAGGATTCCAAATCCTCCAAATTCCGCACATTGGTAGATTGGGCCTTTCCGAAGGTGAACCTCATTATTAATAAAGGTATCCGTTCCAATCAGATCGGCACTGTCTGTATTTACATGAAAAGAAATGTCGTATTCCGGTCTTCCGAATATCCATGCCAGTGTCTCACATAGTACATTTTTTCCTGTAGCTTTCGCACCGGAAAGTAATAGGTTATCTCCCTGAAGAAGCGCTGCTATTGACATTTCCAGAATCTTTTTCCCATAAAATAGGATATCCGGTTTTTCTACCCGTTCCTTTACCTGATTCTCTACCTCATAACGCATGTGAAAATCTCTCAGTTCTCCAATCAGTTCCTGCGCTATCTTCTGGTCTTCTAAATATTTTTCTATTTCTGTCCAATGATTTCTCATGAAGATTTTCCTCCTTTCTTTGCAATGAGTTATATCAAATCAGATAATATTTCTGTTTACTCAATCTTCAAACTTTCAATCCTCCGACTCACAATCCTAACTTCTTTACAATTTCTCCCAGTGCACTTCTTACAGGAGAATCTTTCGGAAGCCGTATGATCGGCTTTCCATCACAGTCATACTGATATACCTGGTCATCATGTGGTACAACCCCTAACAGTTCCAGTCCCTGATTTCGGATTTCTTCCAGAGTTCCGGCATCCAGTTTTCCATCCGGAACACGATTCACGATTAATCCGGTTTTCTGTGGTTTAAAGTTTAATTCATTCATCAGCTTTGCAATACGTCCGGCTGCCTGAACACCTCTTCTGGAACAGTCACTCACAAGAATCGCAACTTCCATCATTGGCAGGATTCCTCTGCTGATGTGTTCCATACCCGCTTCGTTATCAACCACAATATATGGATAATGGCTTTGCAGTTTCTGAACCTGGGTCTGTACAAGACCATTTACAAAGCAATAACAGCCCTGTCCCTGGGTTCGCCCCATTACCATCAGATCATAATCATCTTCTTCCGCAATCGCATCAGAAAGACGCATTTCCAGATATGCCTGCTTCGTCATACCGGATGGGATCTGATATCGTGGGTCTACACCTGCCCGCTCAATTTCTTCTCTCAGCTCTCCAAGTGTGATTTCCGGCTCCACACCAAGCACTTCATTTAAATTGGCATTCGCATCTGCATCCACGGCAAGAACCGGACATTTCCCATTTTCACACAAATACTGGATCAATAATCCACAAAGTGTAGTTTTTCCTACGCCGCCTTTTCCTGATATCGCAATTACATGTCCCATGTTTTTCCTCCTAATATTCTGAACAATCTGTTGACTTTTTCTTTAAATCTCATTATAGTTGTTACTATATAAATTACAATAATCAATCTGTGAGATTTGTATGGCTCCTCAACACATCAGAAAAATTGTTGAGGAATCATACGATACCAAATAATACAGGAGTATATAATGTCAGAAAAAACGAGAAAACAAGATCGCCGTACCCGCTATACCAGGCAAACCATAAAAGATACGTTCTTAGAATTGTTAACGCAGAAAAGTTTTACGAAAATTACAGTTACTGAGATCTGCAAAAATGCTGAAATCAACCGTGGCACTTTTTATCTTCATTACTACGATATCCATGATGTATTATCAGATATTTTTAATGATATGACTCAGGATATGTTAACAACTGTAGATCATTTATTCTGTCTAAATCAAAAAAGCTGTTCCTATCCGTTCTGTCAGAAAATACAGATGGAATCACAATACAGGGCACTGTTTCTGGATGATGCAATTGCCCCTATTCTTCTGGAAAAAATAGCAGAAAATACAAAAGAAGGCTATGTGACCTGGCTTATGTCACACAGCCTCCTGACCTTTGAACAGGCAGAATCGGTTTTTTATTTTCAAATGAATGGCTGCCTTTCCATCAACAGACTGATGCTCCGCAATCACTGTAATGACTGGAAACAGATTCAGACAGTAATCGACAGTTTTGTCAAAGCCGGACTGGAAAGTTTTCTGATTCATGATCAGAGGGAAGAAAATGCTTCCGATAATTTTTGCAGCAAAATTTCTCCAACTGTTACCGCATCTTCTACACTTAGATAATGATCGGCATGATCCTGAAGAAATATTTTGCCAGATACAGGAAATTCTTCATCTGCAAACCATATCTTTAAAGTTACCGGATATCTTGGCAGAACTGGAAAAACAGCACACAAATCCGCCTTTGTCTCTATAAATTCTGCACCCAGACTTGTACATGCTTTCTGAATTTTCTCAGGATCTTTATCCTGCAAAAGCTTTTCCAGTTTCTGCTCTGCAGTCCGGTCAAACCTGGTTCCTCGAATCAATCCATCTTTCAGATTACCAAAAGTAATGAGCTTCTGTGAACCTTCTGTTCCATCGGCCATATCCAGATAATGCAGCAATGTCAGATAATGCCATTCATCCATATCTGAGTTAATACGAAACTCAGGGAGTTGAATTTCAATCGTTTCATAAAAGCTCGGTACTTCAAGTACATTTCGACTGCTATGAAAAACAGCCCCACTTTTTGCAGCAATATCCTCTCCAGAACGATTTTGCAGCCGTTTTACTGCCGCCTGCAACATTTCCTGAAATGCACGATTTTCCGTTTGATTTTTGTATTCCATAAGCTCTCCTTTGCCGTAAGTTTCATTACTGTGTTGACTTTTCCTTTAATCCCCATTATAGTTGTAATTATATTATTTACAATCATCAAACATTAAAAAATGTACAGTTTATCAACACATTAAAAAGAACTGTTGAGAACTTAGGACGTTTTAAACAAACCAAAAATATTTTCACCCCAAAACGTGAAAACAAGATTATTATATCATACTACAAGGAGCTTCTTATCATGAAATACTCAACGAAATTAAGTGATACTGTTCATGTGATGGTTCTGATTGCTATCAACCAGGAAAAATCTCTCACCAGTGCCTCAATTGCAGAAAGTGTCCATACAAATCCCGGTTTTGTACGCCAGCTTATGTTAAAACTAAAAAAAGCGGAACTTATGACCAGTGTAGCCGGACATGCCCGCCCTTCTCTTTCAAAACCAGCAGAACAGATTACATTGCTGGATATTTATAAAGCAGTTGAAGGTGATAAACCTTTGCTTCATTTAGATACTCATACCAATCCAGAGTGTGGCGTTGGCATTAACATTCAGTTATCTTTGCAGGGATTTTACAATGAAATTCAAAAGGATGCCGAAGAAAAAATGAATACAATTACTTTACAGGATATCATAGATACCTACTATCAGCGGACATCTATAGAAAATAACTTACAGAATATTATTTAACAGGAGAACACTTTCATGTACCTTCAGCAAATACGAAATGCCACCATTTTTATATTATGGCGGAAAAAAATTTCTGGATTTTATCAAATGGGATTACATCCAGATTATCGTAAAGATCCGTATGAACGTAAGCGCAAAATATTGCTGCGTTACTCATGAATTACGCTTGCATCAAATTGATAGATGCAAGCGTTTTACTCTATTTTAGTTTTGACAGTTCGTTTTCGCAGTCTCGCTCCATGGGGCAAGCTGTTCCAACTGTAACAGTAAATGGCCTGATTGCATTTTTGCTAAGATTGTTGGATAAACTGCAATGACCGTCTTCCATCATCAAGAGGTGAATGCTAATTATTTGTGCGCCAGTTTCCAGCTTACCGCCTGCTGCCTTGCATCTACAAATCTCTTATAAATACCTTCCTGCTTCATTAGCTGCTCATGTGTTCCCTGCTGCACAATTCTTCCTTTGTCAATTTTCATGCTTCTTCAAATATTGCTCAACCATCCGGTCTAATACAATTGTTCTTGCAATCACACCATAGTTCATAGCGTTATCTTTATCTGCTATAGAAAAGTCATAGTCCAGCTTTTCCACAAGTTCTACTGCAATCTCATCTTTGATCTTTGCATTTTGTTTTTTTGTTTCTTTTGCTCTTGCATACAGGGTCTGTACCATTGTTTCCGGCACACCTGCCACATTCACTTTTTCTTTCATTGTCTGTCGCCTTCCACTGATTTTTTTACTTCTTTTACCCACTCTGCACTATGACAGCAAAACA
>ENA-OPEA01001124-OPEA01001124.1-human-gut-metagenome-genome-assembly--contig:-NODE-1124-length-12335-cov-2.365717_pt1 | contig 12335 bp, 12 predicted proteins | sample MGYA00241623_ERZ501509 | MGnify/ENA primary metagenome ERZ501509 (study PRJEB25962, sample SAMEA2042571) | human gut metagenome | biome: human gut; feature: human-associated habitat; material: faeces... | reverse complement strand
AGATACATTAAACTCTTTTTCTTCACCACGCCAAGAAGCAATTAGTTGATAATCTGTTAAGCTATTGCCTGTATCAACATCCTTATCTGTAGGAATATGTCCCAGAATATTGGTCAGATAACCGTTCAGTGTTTCAAACTCTGTATCCCCAAAATCTGCATCCAACTCTTCTTCCACATCCTCCAGATAAGCAAAATGCTTTTCATCCAATCCTCCGATCTTTCGCATTATATCCATGCGATATATTGCTGCTCCGGCACAGCACGAAAACACCCGCTTTGACGTTTCATAATCTTTACATGGTCTGCCTTTTCCTCTGGCAACGGCCCATCCCATAGCAGTATATAAATCCCCTGCATTATCCAATATTTCATGATTTTTATAATCTATCATCTGGGCTCCACATGAAAAAATATGGTCTGACTTTTTTATCCCCCTTAACAACCACTCCACAAAATACTTATCTGTCTCTGTATCGTTATTAAGCAGAATAACATATGGCGTTCCTGTCTTTTGCACTGCCAGATTTACAGCACCGCAAAAGCCCAGATTTTCATTCAAAGCAATCCATTCCACATCTAAAACATCGGACTTAATATCTGTACTTCCATCCGTGGAACCATTATCAACCACTAATACCTTAAAGTCTTTATACGATTGATTTTCTAATGTCCTGAAACAATTTTCCAGTAAGCTTTTTCCATTATAATTTGGGATTATGATTGTCACTTCCTGCATGATTATTTTCTAATTCCTTTTTATTTTTCCTTTGTTATGTATGTACATCCATGCCGCAGAATATTCCTGACGTTCTTTTTCAGACCAGGATACATATGTGGCAAAGTCTACTTTTGCCAAAGTCATATCCTGCACACCACACTTATAGCATTCTACATTTTTACGCCGCGAAACCATGCGCATCCAGCCACAGTCCGGACATATATATACCCTCATCATAAGCACTTGTCCTCTTTTTCAACTTTAGAATAATTCCATTATATCACAACAAAAAAGAGCTTCCTACTTATTTTGTACGACAAATCCTGACACTATTTGCACATACATATTTTATTATACATATTTTTTCATGATTTAAAAATCATTTTTACTTCTGGTTCATACATAATTCTGTATCCCATTTCTTTTGCTTTCTGACAAACTATATACGAAAATTCCGGAGTTCTGATTTGTTGTTCATAATCCTCAATCTGTTCCAACACTTCTTTTTTTACTAACATACATTTTTCAGAAACCCTGTCACAATCCATTTGTATATTAGCTCTATGCATATAACCTCCATATCCTTCTCGTAAGCCAGAAAATACATTTTCACCACATGCAGCACCTGTCCAATCACCTTTTTCCAAAAATGCAGCCTCATAAATGCGATGATGTCTGTCGTAAATCTTTCCTCCTACAACTCCAATTTTTTTGCGGCTGGAATCTGCATATAAAGTCTGCATTTAATGGTTTCAAAGATTGATCTGCAAACAAAACGTAATCTTCTGTCTTATTTTCGGTGTTTATCCCATATTCTATTCTGTAAAAGCCAAAATAAGGGGTGACAACCACCTTGCCATTTTCTCCCATCCGCTGTAAATGCGATTCTATCGCACATTTTCCAGCATCAATTGCATAATCCTTGCTTCCAGCACCTGCTGCTGTAGATCGCTCATGTACTCTCCAATGATATAAAACCTTTGGAATATGAATCACATTATCTGCAAGTTCTGTGCATCTTAGGATAAAATCATAGTCCTGAGCCCCATCATACTCTTTGTTTATCCCGCCCACCTGATCCAGCAGTTCTCTGCTGACCATCAAAAAATGTGTTATATAATTATTGGAATTCAAAAGATCCTGATTAAAATCCGGTTTGAAATGAGGTTCGAAAAAAGCCGTTCTATTCTCATTGACCTTATCCTCATCCGAATAAAACATATTTGCCTCTTTCCCTGTTTTCTTCGCACATTTTGCTGCCAATGCCATCTCATATAATGCATCTGGTGTAATTATATCATCATGATCTAAAAAGGCAATGTAATCTCCCTCCGCCATTGCTAACGCCTGATTCGTATTTTCTGCTATTCCATAATTTTGAGATAACTTTTTATAGCAAATACGTGATTTTTTTCCTGTTAATTTTTCATCCATTTTCTGGTATTCTTTTACAATATTTTCAATTTGATTTTCATCTCCATCCTGCGTTGCATCTGCAAAACATAATTGCCAGTTTTCATAGGAAGATTCTAAAACTGACTCGATTAATTCTCTCAAAAAAATCGCAGGTGTATGGTACAGAGGTGTCACAATACTAATCTTTTCTTTCTTATTCCAATGACTAACCTCCATCCGCTGTTTCTCTAACTGTTCCAGAGAAGCTTTCGTTTCCAAATAAAAACTCTGATACTCAGAATCCTTTTCTCTCTTTTTTTCTATAATTCTAATTATCAAAGTGCGCAGCCCAAATCTTCTGATATAACGGATTCCATAAACTATTGCAGATGTCTTTATTTTCATAATCTGTATTCCTCATATTTTCTATAAGCGTCAGAACTTTCCCATACTAATTCATTATAACAAAAAAATCCAAGGAAAACACTATTTATCCCGTGTTTTCCCTGGACTAATTATATCTAAGAAATTTCTTATTCTACTACAAGATCTCCCCATGCATCATCCGGAACTAATGCAATGTATGTTTTACCAATATTAATCTTAATTTCATTGCCGGATGCATCATAATATTTTGTGTTATCTGTCAATCCGCCTTTTGACCATGTAATCTCTTCTGCTTTACCATTTGTAATATAATAACCTGTTCCCTTATTATTCTCGATTTTATAGTACATGTAACCGTTTGGATCATATACACCGTCACCCCAGCTGTGTAATTCAAATGGTGTACACTGTAAAATCACATTTTTAAAACTCAATTGAGCATTGCCATTCTGTGGATCCACATGCTCTTTCTTGTACTCAAAGTACTTATACACTTTCTCCGACTCGTCATATGTCAAATAAGAGCCATTATGAGGAAATGGAATATCTACTGTAACTGCAGATGTTCCATCCGCAATATCAGTGTCTTCTTTGGCGAATTTAAAGTGATTTTCTGTATAATATTTATTATACTCTTTGCTTGCACCTGTGCTTGCAAATTTTTTGTCCAGATCACCTGAAACAATGTACTCTGTATATTCTCTGGATTTTCCATTATTGACACGGGAAAATCCGCCATTAAAATCATCCACACTTGGAAGTGCAATATATTCGTCAATATAGAATGGTCCACCATCATGACATAATACAGCATTCCATTCTGCTGCCAGAATGCAGTTTGTTACCCTTGCGCTGCGAATACTTCCAAACTGCTCTAATGTCTCCCAATCTTTCACTAAAGCCATGAATCTTGTAATACGGCCATTCTCAGTACTGTTCATCATCTCATAAACAACATCTGCCTGTGTCAGACCATAGTGCGGTAATGCAATTGATTCATTATCTACCATAACAGCAATCGGTCTTTGATTTGCAAGTGACTCATCAATTAATTCTCCTGTCAGCTCATTACGGACTTTACCATCCGGAAGATCTTCTTCCTCCTCATTGTCTACAACATCCCCAACGACTGCCTCTTCGCTGGATTCTTCATAAATCGGTTCTGTGATATTAGCATCTGCCTCTTTCTTACCACATCCTACCGAAGTTACTGCAAGCGTCAGCATCATTCCTAGTAAAAGTGCTCTTTTCTTCAATTGTAAATACCTCTCATATCTTAATATTTTTCATAACTACCCTATATATAGTTAATCTGATAATATTGTAGCACATGATTTATGAATGGAAAAGCTACTTAAGAATATATTAAAAATTATCTTTTTTTAAACGGACAAATTTGTTCGCATTTATAGCATCTTATGCATTTACCAGAATTTACCAGTGGATATAAAAACCCCTTTTCATCCGGGCACATCGAAATTGCACACACCGGACATATCGTGGCACATGCACTACAGCCACAGCAGGTATCCTTTTTTGTGCATAAATCCGGCAGCCTTTTTTCTTCCATATATTACCTCCACCTTCTGAGCCGATTCCAAAATTCTTTCGGTATCATATCCTTTATTTTTCTTTTCAAACTTCTTTTGACAACTGACAAAAACGGTTCTTTATAATGATTTTTTACAAATTTTCCAAATGAAACCTCGTTATATTCTTTCCATACATTTTCTGTATTATCTGGTTTTTTAAATGGTCCTTTAAGTGGTTCCTGCATATACTTTTCTAAAGCGCACTCCTTAAAATCACACCCCTGCAGGGAATCCAAAAACCATTTTTCTCCTTTTTGTGTATTAATAAGAACAAGTGAAACTCCCCTATTATCATCAAATTCCGGGTTAGCAGTCTCTACTCCCCATGCATCAGCTATTGAAATATCAGATATACGCTGCAGATTCTTATATGGGCATACATAGCATGCCTCACGTAAAAAAGTGTGTTCATAAAACATCTTCATATAAACCTGACTGTCATGCTCTTTTCCATTAATTGTAACTGTTTCCCAATGATCAGACCATCCGAAGCGTTCCTTATTACGAAAATCTATTTTTTCTATTTTCCCATGATATTTTCGTTCCACATACGCCTTATAATCATTCCAAACTCTTGGACTCGGAACACCATGACACACGATATCCATACAAATGAGATGTTCCTCACAACCTTTTGGACACAAAGCCTTTATCCCATCCACCTGACATGGAGTTCCTGTAAACAGAACCAACCTGCCGGCTTTCAAATCTTCACAGGCAAGCCGATATGCATTGTGCATGTCACTCTGCACATACTTTGATCCTCTAAGTTCATCTCTCTCTGTCGCATTTACAGCACGTTTGTGTACAACATTAAAATTTTTGTCCATTCCTGCGCCGTAAATCACCCCCCCCTGTGCTAACACCTGGTCAGATATTGCTGCAAAAATGCCACCGGACCTGGATAGCATACGACTATTCAGGTCCTTCTGTTTTACGATATATGATTTCAATTCAATCTCTCCATGAATCTTTCTTTATTCTCAATCGCAGTCGTAGTCGGTCTGCCAAGGTCTGCACGGGAACCAAGTGCACATTTCACCTCGATAAACCGGAGACTCTTTGCTTCTTTCGCTGCTTTTAATTCCTTATCTAAATCAGCGAAATTATCAACACATACAGCATAAGGATATCCACAGCCTTCTGCAATTGTGACAAGATCTATGTTTCCTGCAACAGTCGGCATTCCGCCTACAGTCTCATGTGCTGTATTATTCAACACAATGTGTACCATATTATCCGGTTTTCTGCTTGCCAATACTGCCATAGAACCCATATGCATCAGACATGCACCATCTCCGTCTACGCACCATATTTTTTCATTCTTTTTGCTCATAGCGATACCAAGTGCAATCGAGCTGCTATGTCCCATAGAACCGACCGTAAGAAAATCACATTCATGTCCCTGTCCATTTCTTTCACGGATTTCAAACAATTCCCTGCTTGCTTTTCCTGTTGTACTGACAATCGGGTCATTTTCAGTTACTGCAACGATATGTTCAAGAACTTCCTCTCGTTTCATTTGATATTCGTTGGAATAAACGACTTTATTACCATATTCCAAAGCACCTTTTCTCACTACAAAAGCAACGCTCTTTCCATTTGTAAGAACATTACGGAATTCCTTCATCTTTGCATATAATTCGGCTTCCGTTGTCTCTTTTCCTATTACAAAAGTTGCAATATCCATATCTTCCAAAAGTTTCAGGGTTACTTCACCCTGATAGATATGCTGTGGCTCATCATGAATACCAGGCTCTCCCCGCCAGCCAACCACAAAAATACAAGGGATTGCATAAACCTTATCATTCAATAAAGATGCAACCGGATTAATGATATTTCCAATACCGCTGTTCTGCATATATACAACAGGTACATTTCCCGTTGCAAGATAATGTCCAGCTGCAAGTGCAGTACAATTTCCTTCGTTGGCTGCTATCACATGATGTTCAGAAATTCCGTACTTATCGATCAGAAAATTGCATAATGCCTGTAATTGTGAATCCGGAACTCCCGTATAAAAATCAGAATCTAATATATCAAATAATGTTTCTACTCTCATCTCTTTTATCCTCATCAAAAGTTATTATACCACTACATCAATATTCGTAATCCATTTTTAAATTACAATTCATCTATCAATGTAATAATATCTTTAAATGGCATAAGTTTTGAATCCACTTCCAGAGCCCTATGATTTTTCAAAATTTCTTTTGCTGTATTTTCCATTGCCGGAAATGCACTTCTGGTTAACTGATTTGCATAAATAACAATATTTACACCATGAGCCGCCAGTTCTGCCTCCGTAATATAATTATAAGATGTTGGAACAACAACAATCGGTATATCAGAATATTTTGCCCGAAACTTGTCACAAAATTCGATTATCTCATCAGCTGTTTTCTTTCTGCTGTGGATCATAATGCCATCAGCACCTGCTTCCACATATGCAAAAGCTCTGGTTAACGCATCCTCCATGCCACGCTCTAAAATCAAGCTTTCAATTCTGGCTATGATCATAAATTCTTCTGTACGAAGAACATTTTTACCAGCTCTGATTTTTGCGCAGAAATTTTCGATAGAATCCTGTGTCTGTTCTACTTCCGTGCCAAACAGAGAATTCTTTTTCAAGCCTGTTTTGTCTTCAATAATAACTGCTGAAACACCCATACGTTCTAATGTCCGGACATTATAAACAAAATGTTCGATCAATCCACCTGTATCTCCATCCAAAATGATTGGTTTCGTGGTAACATCTAAAACATCATCGATCGTTCTCAGACGTGAAGACATATCAACAAGCTCAATGTCTGGTTTGCCCTTTGCAGTAGAATCACAAAGGCTGGAAATCCACATTGCATCAAACTGGTCCAATCCTCCGTCATGTTCCACTACCGTCTTTTCTGCAATAAGACCTGTTAATCCGGAGTGAACTTCTATCGTTTTAACAATTGGTACTGTTTTTATCAACTGTCTTAATCTTTTCCTGCGATATTCCGGCATTGCCAGTTTTTCCTTAAACTGATCATCGATTTTCTTTACTTTTTCATTATATGTATATGGAACCTCTATTAACTCTCCACCATATTCTTTCAACAAAGCAATTACATTTTCACGAATCGTCTTTTCCGGTCCATCGCACCAATTATCACCATGAATGACATAATCCGGTTTTAATTCTTTGATGACATTATCATACATAATCCTATCCTGTACAATCACTTCATCAATTTCCGGAATATTTCTCACCATTGCCATACGTTCTTCAAAACTTACTGTCGGAAAACGGTTATAACGGACCATCTCTGCATCACATAATACACCTGCTACGACTTTCCCGTATTCTTTTGCTTTTTTAACTACATTCATATGTCCTTCATGGATCACGTCTGTAGCAAAACACATATATACTGTTTTCATATTGTATCCTTTCACTATCTGTATTGTACCGGCACTTGAATATTATTTTCTATAAGTGCTTCCCTCAACACTTTAAAAAACTCTTCAATGTCTTCCACATCGATGGCTCCTAACGCACACAATCGAAATGTATCAGTAGTCGTCACTTTTCCCGGATAAATCGTAAATCCACGCTCATAGCAATAGTCATGAACTTTTTGGAAGCTCCAATTCGGATCATCAGGATATACTGCCGACGCAACCAGACCAATTTGAATTTCAGGACGTATCAGTTCTTTAAATCCAAGCTCTTTCAGTCCCTCATGAATGGCTTTCATCACTCTGGAATGACGTGCCCACTTTGCCTCTTCTCCCTCAGCAAAATACTCTTTTAATGCCTGTCGGGTAGCATATACCGTCTGTACCGGTGGTGTAAAATGCATCTGACCCGTTTTTTCAAAATATTCATACTGTAGATATAAATTACAATAATAGGAACGTTTTGGATAATCCTTGGATTTCTTTATGATTTCTTCGTTACCAACTACAAAAGATAATCCTGTCATAGACATCAATCCCTTTTGTGCAGATGCCATACAAAAATCGATATTGTCCTTTTCAATATCGATTGGAACCATTGCATATGTCGAAGTCGTATCAACAATAAAAATCGCATCGTGTGCATGCGCAATTGCTCCTATCTCACGAATCGGATTTCCCACACCCGTACCGGTTTCATTATGTGTTGTATATACCACAGCAATATCCGGATTTTCCTTCATCGTTTTTTCAACCACTTTAAGATCCGGTTGTTCATCGATTGGAAACTGCAGATTGATATGATCTAATCCGTAATATTCGCAGATTTCAACTGCTCTGCTGCTATATGCGCCATTATTTACAACAAGAATCTTCTTTCCTTCTGGAAGAAGTGAATTTACACATACATCCAGATTCAATGTGCCGGAACCACAAAACAGAACCGAAGTATACTTCTGAGGATCTCCGTGTACGATCTTCACAAGGTCTTTCCTCATCTGTCTCATCATTTCAGCAAATTCATCTTCCCTTGGGCAGATATCAGGCACAACCTGTGCCATTTTTACCGTGTCCGTCGTTGTTGACGGTCCCGGATTCAATAAAATATTCCTCTTGATATTCATTTGTATTCCTCTCTCTGAATGATACGATTCCTATTTGTCTTCGTTAAATTCCTCAGCCGCTGCTGCTGCTGCATTTCTTTCCTGCTCTGTTGACTCATGCTTCTTAACAGATGTTTTGTCCTTAGAGAAAAGCTTTTTGATTTTTCTCCAGTATACACCAACTGCAACACCACCCGCAATAAAAACACCTGCAATAATCTGAACTACATAAGTTAAGGTTGCCGGATCAACATATGCCCATGCATGCGTTGGCATTGCCAAAATAAGAAAGAAAGTAAAATAAGTCACCCAAAAAATTCTTCCGTTCTTTGTAATCTGTTTCATTAAATTTTTCATCAATCTTTTCTCCTTTATTCTTCTGAATGAATTTGTTTTAAACGTAATTTTATATAATTGGCTCCAACTTTTGCGCTGGTTCCTAAATGATATACATATTGTTTCACAAAAGCATCAATCTTATCGTGGTATAAATCTCTCTGCTCGATCAATCTCGTTGCCTCATCTGCTACACGGTCTAACTGATCCAGATTCAGGCTGCATCCGATGCTGTCTCTCATGAAAATATTAATTGGCACAACCCCAATTTTCTCATATTCCGGATTCATGATCTTCATCGGCGTATTAATATACAATACCGGTCTCAATGTTGTAAACGCATATTCATATGCAATACCACTCCAGTCTGTAATGATCAGATCTGCATTAAATACTGTATCGTTCGAAGAAAAATCTGTCTGAATTTCAATATTCTTATCTTCTGCAAACTTATCTTTTAATAATTGCATCTTCTCTGGCATATGTCTTACATGCTGTGGATGCGGACGCACGATCACCTTATATCCTGTAGCCCGCAATTTCTGTAAAATATCCTCGAGACAGGAATCCACAATATTATCTTCCTGCCATGACGGAGCGATCAGGATAGTTTTCTGTTCATTGATCACTTTTTCTTTTGACTCATAATCTTTTCGCATATCATCGAGCAGGCAGTAACCCCAGTTTAACAATACTTTATGCGGAAGATCATAGGTTTCTTCCATCTTCTCTACCTCATCTTTATGATGTGGACCTACGCAGAAAATAGTGTCAAAATGATCGATACTTCCCTTTCGATACGTCATATTCATACTGTCAATACTATGTGGCACATGAATATACTCCATGTCCTTTCTTACATAGCTTCTCTTGATATGATAAGTTTCAAGATCAGGCATTGTCATAACAACAATATCACAGTCCAGTTTCATCATCAGAGTGATCAGTTTGATCTCTCCGATATAATATGCTTTAAACCTCTCATGCCTGATCTGGAAAACCTGATCTTCCGGATCACTTGTAACATAATGGATCACAATATCCGAGTTTTCCAATAACTCTTCGATCATTCCACGATAATATTTATAAAATCCTGAGGATTCAGAATAAAACATTAACTGTTTATTTTCATTGTCTTTGGCAAAAAACCTCTTATAGTCCTCTTTTTCCTTAGCCTTATAAGGAGCCATCTTTTTCTTATAGGCATCCTCTACCGCTTTCTGTTCTGCCAGCAGACGTTTACTTTCCTCCAACGCCTCGTAATCAATATATTTTTTCGGGTTGTAAACTGCATTTAAAATGTAAATCAACGCTGTGGAGAACAAGTTACTGAAAATCCAATACAAACCAACTCCACCCGGAACCAGGAATGTAAAATATGTTGAGAATGCAACTGTAAAAATTGTTACTCCCCATTGTCCCAAAGCACCCTGCTCTTTCTGCAACACGTTCGCCTGATTCTGGCATGCACAAAGTAAAACAGTAGAAAGACAGCTGAACAGTGGAATAAGAAGGATCCATGCCAATACAGTAATGTGTGGAACTACAGACAGATCCAGACCAAGAAAATGTGTGTTAATCGTAGCTGCCTGTGCTGCGATCGCCTCAATATCAATGCCGGTCCCTGTCAATGCATTCTGGAAAAAGCTTAAGTTATCCGGATTCTGCAATGCTGCCATTGCCTGAAGCTGTGCGCCACTCCCCAATTGATCTACCCCCATCAGAGAACAGGTAGCTGCCACGATCTGATCACAGACAGATGTCTTGATATGCATCAAATGCTGCATTGGATTATAAATGACATTAATCAGGCCAAGAACCAATGGAATCTGTAATAACATTGGCACCATACCAAGCATTGGACTATAATGTGCCTTCTTGAATAACTCCATCTGTTCATCCGCAATGCGATCTTTATCGCCTGCATGCTTATATTTAATCTCATTTATCTGTGGCTGGATCTGTATCATTCGAATACTGTTTTTCTGTACCATAATAGATACCGGCAGCATGACGATTTTGCTGACCAATGTAAACAGAATGATTGATAAACCATAGTTTTTCACTAACTGATAGCATCCCCACATGACATATCCAAGTGGAATACCAAACACCGTGTTAATAAAACTCATCATTTCCTCCTAATGTGACCGTATCTCAAAATATTAAGACACCTATTTTATTCTTACATACCAAAATAGAATTTTATCAAATAAAAGGAAACTTGTAAACCTATAAACAATGATTTCTTCTTAAGATTTGCTTAAAATCTCACTGAAATCTATTCCGATAGTTTTAAATATATTCTGTATTTCAACTCCACATCCCGTATCTGTGGAATGATATTATCATACACCTCTTCTTCCTTGAACTTTCTTATCAGATCATCGCTATGTTCATACGCCACACGATCACTGTCAATTGTACTCTCATAATACCGGATCCTGTCTGCCAGTTTATCCATTGTCACAACCTCATGCCCTGATTCTATATCTAAATGGATCTGCTCATCTGTAAGTCCAATAATATTGACAATTGCAATCGCCGGCACATCCCGTCTGATAGCTTCTCCTGCCAACATCTGTATATACTCACAATAACTCTGGTTTCTCTTATCCGCATTGTCCACTTTGTGCTTATGCGTTTCCTGTTTATCTGTGTTCTCTGCATAATACCAGTTTTTTGCGTCTGAGCTTCCGTATAATTCGACATGCTCCGGAAACTTCACTGTCTTGATCACATAGATTGCCTGATCACCAATCACAATATGGTCCACATGCATTACTTCATACATCCCCGCATCATGATTAAACGTCTCTGTCTCATAATAACCATTATTTATTGTACAAAACTTTGGAAAGTTTTTGATCAGATACTGTTTTGCCTGCTGTATTGCCGCTTCATGCTCCTGCTCTCTCTCCATTTCTTCTCTGGAGATATGAATGTCCACATTCTCCCAATCAATTTCGCTGCGACGTAATCCTGGTCTTACCATAACTCACATTTTCCTTTCATTTCTTTCAATCTCTTTTAACAGTTTCCCTAATCCCCAAAGCATCCTGTTAAATTAATTAATTTTATTCCCATTCATGCAAAAAGACCATTCGATATCGCGTAAATTTAAATTTACGTCACATCGAATGGTCTCTTTGCCTTCTGGAATTTACCATAATCTCAAAATTAACTGGAGGTACAAAACCATGAAAAAGAAAATTTTTGCTATCACATTATGTGCACTTATTGCAGCCGCTTCTATTGTTGGAAGTACAGGAGTTGTGGATAACTCTTATGTTGTTGCCCAATATATCTTTGGTGATAAAGCAGGTGGTTATTAAATATCCATTTTATAATGAATCTTGCACCA
>ENA-OPEA01001107-OPEA01001107.1-human-gut-metagenome-genome-assembly--contig:-NODE-1107-length-12475-cov-2.010386_pt1 | contig 12475 bp, 11 predicted proteins | sample MGYA00241623_ERZ501509 | MGnify/ENA primary metagenome ERZ501509 (study PRJEB25962, sample SAMEA2042571) | human gut metagenome | biome: human gut; feature: human-associated habitat; material: faeces... | reverse complement strand
GATGAAGAAAAGCAGCAGTCAGCCACCATCACTGTGCTGGCAAGCCCTGAACAGGCGAAGATCATTACCGGTCTTGAAAATGACGGCGTAGCTCATGTGGCTCTTATCTCCCGCAACAATGACAAACTGGCAGATGAGCTGCTTGCCGAGCAGGATAAGACTCTGCAGGAAATCTACTTCCCCGAAACTTTGATTGAGGAAGAAGCTGCAGATGCGGAAAATTCTGATGTTGAAAGTGAACCCCAGGAAACGGAAACTGCAGAGTCTGCACAATCCACTAATGAAACTGCACCCTCGGCAGAATAATCAAATCAAGGAAGGAGGATCTTCGTTATGGGTAAAGTTATCACCGTCTGGGGAAGCCCCGGCAGCGGCAAATCCATGTTCTGCTGTATTCTGGCCAAAGCCCTGACCCGGGACAAGCGGAAAGCCATCATTATCAATGCCGATATGAATGTCCCTATGCTGCCGGTCTGGCTACCGGAGCAGATCATCCAGACCAATACCTCTATCGGCCAGGTTTTGAGCAGTGTGGAGATTGATACATCTCTGGTCGCCAGTCATGTGACAGTGCTGAAAAACTATCCCTTCATTGGGATGATGGGCTATGCGGCAGGAGAAAACCCGCTGAGCTACCCAGAGGTCAAATATACCATGGTACTGCAGCTCATTCATGCTGCCGCCAAACTGGTAGTTTCTATGGCTTACTGCGTTCAGAATGGCCTCTCGCACAACACGTTCGTTGAACGTGAAGATGTCAAACACGAAAAAGCCTTCCTGATAATGCTGTTTGTCGTTTCGCAAATTGACCAGTTCCCAGATACGGTCATAACACGCAAAGAATCCCATTCTGAATTCTTCTCGCTGGTTTGCTGGGCCAGATGCTTCGGAAGACCGATATTCAAAAACAATCTCCGCCTGCGGCAAAAAGCGAGTAAGTGCTTCGTTTTTGCCGAACAGAATCAAAGCCGCATAGGTTATGCCCTCATCTGTGATTGCACCACAATCAATGAGAATTTGATGCCTTGACCGTGTTGCAAGCTGTTTGTTGCCGCTTTTTTCGATCCAGTTGGAACGGAAATTTTCAATAGCGGTTTCATCCAGATCATTGAATGTAGCACCGGGGCAAATCTTCCCGGAAAAATCCGTGCCGATTTCATCATAGATGCGGTGGCGCATATCTTCCGGCATTGGGCCTAATGTATCGCCGTCATAAATCCACGCCACACCTTCATACAGTACCGGCATCCCGATCGGGCGGCTTTTCACATCAAAAACCAGTACCCGCTTTCCCTCATAGTCATACAGCTGAAAGTCAACATTGATTTTCAGCTTGTCGATCAGCCCCATACGAGTGCGTTCCGGCTGCTCAAAAGCACGACTGCCTACTACCTGACGCGGCCGTTTGTCTGTGATGCCAAACACCAGCTTGCCACCGCCATTGTTTGCCAAGGCGCAGCAACACCTTGCGGCTTCTCCAAAGTCAAACCGATTTTTCGCCTCTTTGAATTGGACGTGTTCGCCTTCCTTTGCTTCCAGAAGTTCTGGAATGGTCTCTAAATAGGGCATGGCGTTTCTCCTTTATTCTAATTATGCATTATCAGGGTGATCGTACTTTGCACGCAGTTCCTCCACAACCTCCTGCCAACTGGCCTGTCCGCTGCCAATGCGGTCAAGGTTACTGCGGGTGGATTTGCTGATGGTCATGCCCTCAATGGCAAAGGTGCCGTACACATTGCGCAGGTTGCTTTTGTGCTGGGCAGGGGTGGTGGATTTGATGCTCATGGCTTTGTCTCCTTATAGAGAAGGTATTAGTTTTTCCTTTACGGAACAATCAAGAATCAGTCTGAAGCCTTCTTTTGTGTTTTCATCGTATATGATGCTGTCATCATCAAGTTTTTTATAAGAAACAGCAATGCCTTTCTCACCCGATTTGTGCTTAATGCCACTTAGGAGAGTGCGTATCTCATGTTGATACGAAAACTTCTTTCTTTTATGGAACAATTCCCAATAAGGCGCTCCCGGTTTGATTTTCTTGATGTGAAATTCTTTCGTGAAATCGAGGTCATAGACAAGCTCTTGTCTATAAACTTTGCCACCTTTATTATGTACAGCTTCATCAATTGCTTCATACAGATGCCCTACACTTGCACTTACCGAAGCAACTTCCAAGCCATCGTCTAAGAACTTGTCAACCATATCTTGACTAATATAGTGTTCATACTTACACATTAAAAGTCCATTTTCACGATATGGTTCGCCAATGGGCTGAAGATCATCCGTTTTCACACCATACATGCAGAATGCGCAAACGTCTCTACTGGATTTTCTGCGGAGCAGGCAATGCTCGTTATCAATAGGGTCTTTCAAAATTTCCAAGTCATCCTTGAACATTTTTCTGCACTTTGCAACATACGGAGAATTTTTCTTTTGCCTTGCAAAAACGCCCTCGTATTCATCGCCCTGTTCATCATTATGGTTTTGCAGTGCTATTTGAATATAGCGGTCAATCATGCTGAACCATGCCGTTCCATCTCTTAAAGATTTTGCAGCCCATGGTTCCGCAACTTTCATGCAGTATACCAGTTGTACCATTGCATCCTCCCACATTCAAGCCCTTATAATCCTATTGAATATTTCTGCCCCTTTGAGTTTACAATCGTGCTTTCCGGCAACAAGTTATGAACCTTCTTCCAAAATTCCGACTTATCATCTTCCGGGAATTCAGGACTAAACTCCAAGACAAGCTCATCAAAAGCGGCATCTGTGAGAGGAATCCTTAACTTGGACGGTGCTTCCTCGGTACAGTATTTTTCCAACCGAATTTTCAGTCTGACTTCTTTTTCTTCTTCCCAGTTTTTTTCATAAGAAGAACTACCCGCACGAGAACAGAGTCCCTTTTTCTTTTTGACAATCCCTGCCACTTCAGGAATTACAGCATTTATTTCATCCGCCTTGTTTCCGTTCAGCCAACCGGAGGCCTGTAACCGCACCATTAAATCATCATCATAAACAACTTTATAAAACCCGAAGCCTTCAACTGAATACTTTATCAAAGGATTTCTCATAGGATTCAGCAAAGGATCTTTGAGCGATTTGAACATCGATGTCGGCGAAATAGCCGGATCATCAATTCTTGTGCCATTGGGCATTACAAATTGAGGCTCGCATTTGAACCAATCCTGCTTAAACCCAATCAAAACACCATTCCGAAGTGTGCCGTATTCTGCCCAATGTTCTCTGGGAATTTCAGGGTCATATGTAAAGCTACCAATATAAAACTTATCTTTATAGTTTTTTAAGTCAATTCTGTTGGCTTCATCCTTGTCATTGACAGCTCTTAAATTTGAGAGCCGCATTTCACGTTTTTTGATAATGCTTTCTGCCGCCGTCGTGTCTGTGCAATGGTATAGCCAAGTGTATTCTTTTGCTGCTTCTCTACTCTTTTTTGCAAATTCGAGATTTCCAGAAGCATCTGTACCCAATGAAATTTCCAGCTGTTTACTATCCATATTTTCACCTCACATTACAATTTTATCGTTGCCTCAAATAATACCCTCTCCGTCATCGCCTACGGCGATGCCACCTCCTCCTTTCAGGGGGGAGGTTTGCGTAACGGCACCACCCAAGGCTCCCCTGAAAGGGGAGCTGGCGAGGAACGAAGTGACGAGACTGAGGGGTAGGTATTACACCAGCGGGTGTCTCTTAAAGTCCCAGCTCGTTTCAAAGGCATCCCAGTCATCCTTGGATATATTCGTATTTTCTGCCACCAAATCATGTACTGTTTCAGTGTTATTCTTAATAAGTGGGACCTGAACAACATTACATATATTGTAGTGCATAGTAGGCGATAGAATATTCATGTATTTTTGAAAAACATTTGTATTCATAAAGCCGAGAATAAATTCATACGTGCATCCTCCGACAATAAACAAAGTTGGAGAACAAGCATCAAATATAAATCCTCCCCGAACCATCCGAGCTCCAAAACTTCCTGTGGTCAAGTCAGACCATTCCACGCCTTGCTTAAAGTAGCAATTTCTGTTTTTTATGATAAATTCAGGGTCAGAAATGCGAGGATATTTTTTTCTTACTAGGTCGATCAGTTCCTTTCCATCATTCAAATAGAAGACAACGTAGTCATTGTTTCCATACCATTTTCTATATGCGCCACCTTTATTATAAGGGAACCATTTAGTCGCACGCTTAATACTATCCTGCCTTGATATCACACCGAATCCAATACCACCTATTTTTACTTCATACCAAAGTCGCAAATATTTTGCATTGTCTGTTGTTGTCATACCTTGACGTCCGAAAGCATAATCTTCAATGGGACTGTTTTCAAATGTTTTTATAAAAGCCTCGCTCACCCAATACGCCACCGGCCTTCCCGGAATCTTTGCGAAGTTATCTTGATTTGCAAAATAGCGATTTTCACCGCTAAGGAACATATCTTCTTTACCTTGCTGAAAAGTCGGCTCAATCAGGCGGCAATAGGTGCCCTTATAGCCGTCAATGTGGGTGCGGCAACGAACAAAAGAGGTCGTCTGTACCACTTCACCGCCAATTTCCTCAAAAGCTCTCGCTCCAAGATGTGCCATATTGACAGTTTCGGTCAGCATCATCTTTTCCCGCAGTTTCTCATAACTGGACAAGAACATCCATGCGTGCTGTGTAATCATAGCCTGATAGCGGTTCTCTCCAGCCATACGGGAGCAGACTTCAATAAAGACCGCAAACAGATCGCTCTTGCTATCCGGGTAATTTTTCTTAACAAAATCAGCCAGCTTTGCGCCCATGCCAGAAGCTCCCATATACGGCGGATTGGTCACAACCGCGTCATACTTCTGGGACAGCAGGATAGCCTGCTCGATGAGCTGCTCCACGGAGTCCTTAACGGCATCGTACCACATGGCCATGTTCATGTCGTGGGCCGTCTGGGAAGCGGTCAGCTCCCATGCCTCTTTCAAGCCTTCATAATCCAGCGGTTTGATCTGGAGAATGGAGCCATACTCCTTGGCATCAATAAAGGTGTCCAGCAGATAGTTGAGGGTGTCCCGGTGTGCCTGCGAGTTGAGGAAGCTGCCCATCTCGTGCTTGTAGGCACCGCCCATCCAGTTGGATTCCTGAATGTCGTACACTCTGGGCTGGGGGATGTTTTTGCGGCCGAAGAAGCCGCTGTCGTACTCGCGGGCCTTCATCATCACGGAGAAATAGGCAAACTGCGCCGCACGCTTGTCGATGTCCAGACCAAAGAGGTTGTTTTCCAGAATGGAGCGCACGGCCTCCCGCTTGGAGTAGCCGTTGTCCAGATAGATCTGCATCAGCACATCAAACAGGTAGCACAGGATATGGCCGCTGCCCATGCAGGGGTCGATGACCTTGAGCTGTTCCGGCTCCATTTTGGCGTGCTGGGCACGGATGTCCTTGAGCTGCTGCTCCACCTGCGGCTCCTGCGGGGCCTCGTCCAGATAATACTTCCAGTCGGACTTGTCGAAGCCGGGGTGACCCTCGACCCACAGGCGGCCAAGGCTGTTTTCCACCATGTAGCGCACGATCCAGTCCGGGGTAAACAACTGGGTCGCCGCCGGGATGTTCTGCTTGCTGATCTTGATGTTCTTTTTCAGGTCGGCAAACACCTTGTCCTTGGGTTCGGTGTTGTAATACTGGTACATCCAGCCCATGATCTGCACCTGACCCAGCGGCTTGCCGTCCTCGTCGGTGGCGTGGATGTCAAACCAGCGTTCGTCCACCTCATTGACCAGACGGTAGACCACGCCGTTGGGATCGTTGAAGCTGAGTACGATCAGCAGCTCGGAGAAGCTGTTGCTGCCGTCCAGATCCTCAAACAGCCGGGGCAGGATGCGGCTCAGGTCGTTGCACTGCTTGAAGAACAGGAAACGGAACAGGTCATCTTCCTTGTTGGCATCCTGCAAGTCGAAGATGCGCTGTTTTTCGTCCTCGGTAAACTCCAGATCGCCGGAAAAAGGCGATGCGACCAGATCGGGCAGCTTCTGCCCCTCGATCTCGCTGGAAAGCACCCGCACCGGGATATAGCGGTTGACCTCCATAAAGCGGATGGCAATCAAGCGGTTGAACCATGTAAAGGCGATCTCCTCAATAAACTGCTCCAGCTGCTGCTTGGGGCTGCCATCGGCCTAGAAGCCCCGCACATGGGCGACAAGGTTCCTATACTGGTTCACATAGCGTTCGCCCTTAATGGTCTGGGTGTTGCCGTTGCCAAGGTCGAACACCAGCTCCTTATCCGTGCTGGTCTGTGGCTCCACAATGCCTTTTTCGGTAATGCCGTAGCGCTCCAGCTGAAACGTCACATCCGCGATCAACTTGCGGCGTGCTTCCACCGCAAATTTCTTGATGGGTGCCTTTTCCATAATGTTCCTCTTTTCGTTGTTCTTCTTACCAGATATCCACGTTCAGGGTATCGCCGTTGTCCAGCTTCTGCTTCAAGGCATGGCGCAGCTTTTCAATATAGGCATCCAGCTCGGCAGAGTTGTTGATCTGCCACGAGGCCGGGGTCACGTCCTGAATGCTCACCGTCACACGGCGGCGCATCGGAGCGGGAGTGGCAACCTTTGCAGGCGCAGAGCCGCCAGCCGGACGAGCAACCGGAGCCGGTGCCACGGGCTGGTGCGCTGCTTCATACTTGTCGATCGTGTTGATCCAGCGGATCTTGGTCTGGTTTGCATTGGACTTCATCAGGATCAGATCGTTCAGATTGCCCACATGCTCTACCTTGTAAACCGCATCATCACGTTCCGCTACAACGGCAGACCAGAAGTGGTCCTTGCAGCGGACAGTATTCAGCTGCTGGAAAACACGGTTGTAACAGCCCTCGATGTACTCCTTGACCGGTGCTGCTTCCTTTTCTACCAAAGACAGGAACTTGTCATTGAAGTCTGTGTGCAGCGCTGCCAGATTACGGATTTTCTCGTAGGGTTCCGCCATGCTCAGAATCTCACGCATGGATTCTGCGACATTTTTCACCATATCGTCATGAATCTGGCTCTGGTTGCGCTTGTAAAGTTCCACATCATCGTGTGCATCGCGGAACACCTTGATCTGTCCGCCTTCAAAGAAATCACGCAGATACTCGTAGGTTTCCTTGAAATCACTGTAATCGCCCTGTGCATTTTCCAGTGCAGTATAGAAGGCATCCGTAGTGATCGGGTTAATCAGTGCATTCATCAGGGTGATGCCCGCTTCTACCGTACTCTTGCCGGGAAGATACGGCTCTGCCCGGTAAGCCGCTTGCTGCTGGCGCAGATCGTCCAGCATGGTACGGCATTCCTTTTGCAGTTCCCGCATCAGTTCCTCGTCATCGTCCGAAGAAACGCCCTTCTGGAACAGGTCACGCATCATATCCCGAACCAGACGCTTCTGCTTATCCGAAGCGTGCTTGCGGATATCGCACAGCAGACGCTCCTGAAATTCCAACTTGGTAAACAGCCGCTGGAACTCCTGCGGATTCCGGCTGGAAACGTTGAGCTGCTCATGGTTCAAGGTCAGGGTCAGAATGCCATCCACAAACAGACGTGCAACCAGCCACTCTACATCCACCGGCAGGAAGCCATAAGGCTCTTTGGTAAAGGTGTTCAACAGGGTTTTCAGCGATGTGACTGTCCGTGCCATGGAGTTGCGCTCGATCCTGTTGCGGACAGCTGCCAGCGCACGGCTGTTGCCAGTGCCCTCGCCGCTCAGGCGCTGCTGACCGGCTTCAGTAAAGATCTTGCTGATATCCTGCTCCGATACGGTCTTGTCCATATCGGTCAGGTGGCTGAACAGACGCTCCACCTGCTGCTTCAGCGCATCGTTCAAGCGGGTTTCAAAATCACGAGAGCCACCGGACAGCTTGGAACCGTACACATAGATATCCGCCTCGGAAAGTGCCTGTTTCAGGAACACCTTCACGTTCTGGCGGCGTTCCTCCACTTCTTCCTGCTTTGCTTCGCAAATCGCCCGATATTTTGTGATACGGCCTGCTGTACCGCTGCGCAGATAGTTCTGAATTTGTAGCATGGTACGCAGCTCGTTATTCAAGCGGGTGTCATCGTGCAGCTGCACAAAGATCGTATGGTCGCCGCTGTCTCCGGCAGAAAGCATTTTCAGCCGGGTCTCGTCAGCATCATCTCCACGGGAGGTGATAATTTTGACCGTAATGGTGTTATCCGGGCGGGAAAGTGCATCATACTCGTCGATCTTGCGGTTAAAGCCAAAGGCGTACCGGTTGCCCAGATACGGATAGCGGTATTTATCCGCATGATAGTTTTCGTCAAAGATCAGCGTGGCAAGCTCCCGGTTCATCTCGGAATCCTCGACCTGACGCTGTGCGATCTCACGGTTGACTTCCTGTTCCTCGTTGGTCAGGAAAACATAGTTGTCACCAAGGTTCTGCACCAACTGCTGCTGCACCAGCTTTTTCAAAGCCGTTTCCACGCGGTTTTCCAAGCCGTAGCGGTCCTCGTCCATCCGGGATGCCATCAGCGTAGCGATGTTCTGTACCGTTGGCGCCTTGAACTCCTGCACATTCTTGATCATGAACAGAACCTTGAGCACTTCTACTTCAAAACAGGCCTCTGCATGGTCAGGGTTCAGGATGTTATTGCGCTGTGCATTTGTGATAGCGATGGCTGTCTCATGGTCCACCAGAGCGGACAGTCCCTGATAAAACGCATTAAACGGAACCAGAATGCCTTCATCCTCATTCTGGACGCTTTTGGCAGTGCTCAGGTACATACTCAGCATAGAACGCTCGCCGTAGGAGCTATTCTTGCCGGGGCTGCTAAATAGACGAACCGCATCCAGAACCTTGCCGAGCAGGTTGAACTGGTACGGCACAAAGGGGTACACCTCCGCAAAATCCGCCGGATTTTCGTACAATTTCATTTCTGGCATATCACCAGTAAACTTGAGAACGGTGCTGAGCGCATCCATCTTTTGCGGATAGACAGTTTCCAGTTCTGCCTGCGCTGCTTCATTCTGGAGGTCCAGCATCATGCTGGAATCATCGCCAATGTACTGACCGACCTCATCTACGCAGAAAACCACATGGTGGTCGTTGCCCTTACTCTCGATATGCTTGCGGACAAGCTTTGCGAAATCTTCCGTGCTGATGCTGTATTCTTCGCCCACACGGTCACACCAGCTTCGGGCAGCTTCTTCGCTCATAACGTTCTGCTCGACCATTGCCTGCACAAACGAATCCTGTGCAAGGTCAATGCCAGCCACCGCATCATCCCAACTGCTGCATTCCAGCTCTTTGACTCGCTCCCTGAATTTGTCAAGCTTGCCCTCGGCATCCAGCTTGCGTTCCAGATCTGCCATGCGGGGATACTGGTAGGAATAGCCCAGCTTTTCATTGAATGCCCGCAGGAAAACCATCGTGATTACATCACGCTTGGCGGCGCTGCTGGTACGACTCTTGGAGGCAATGTCGAACAGGATCACATCTGTACCTACGCTCTCTGCCGCACGAATATCCGCCAGAACCTTGGCATCGGTGATCTTGTTGTCCTCGATAAAGTAATCCAGCGCAGGCTTTCCTTCCACCTCTTGATCGTTGATCAGATAGGAGAGCATCTTCAGGAAGTGAGATTTACCACTTCCAAAGAAGCCAGAGATCCAGACGCCGATCCGGTCTGTATCCGCACCGACACCCAGACGATAATTAGAGAAGAATGCCGCAAAATGCTTCTGCAATTCCTGCGTCACAACATATTCCTGAAGTTCCAGCTTAACGGTTGCTTCATCCACCTGTCCGGGTTTGACCACAGGCTTGATCTCGCGATTGATGGACTTCGCAAACATCTGACCAATATTCATGTCAGTTCCTCCTACACATCCTGCTCAGATAGGCTTTGCACGATAGTTGTTGCCATCCTTGACATCCCCAAACAGGTACAGATAACCATCTTCGTACCGTCCGGGGAACATCATAAGCACTATACCATCTGCAAGCCTATCATGCAGATCATTCAAAATTTTGTGGGACCGCAGCAAGGGATAGCACTTTCCAACACCGGTCAGCAGAATAATAGCATCCTTCTTCGGGATACGATCCACAATATAATTCAGCATAAGGTCATCCGATTGACCGATATGCAGCACACTGTTTACAGCATTGACCACGCGGGTCATGCTGCCCGTGCGCAGCTCCAGATCCTCATATTTCTGCCGGGGATGCTTTTCTGCCAAAAGCGTCGTCATAATCTTGTAGAGGTCAAACTCTACGACCGGCCGGTTGGACTGCTGTAAGATCTGAGTTTCGCATTCAGTCCATTGTCTGACCTTCATTTCGTCCTTTGGGTCATAGCTGAACACATAGTATCCAGCCTCTCCACAAAGACCATCACCGGTTTCTGTAGAAAACGTATGCAGAAAGTCATCAAGTTTTTTCAGCTTCTGATCTGTACTCATTCATCTGCTCCCGTAATTGCCAGCAAATAGCCATTCATTTGGTGCACCTTCAGATAGTTTTTCAGCGCCATACCGGGCAAAGGTGCTACAATTTTGTCACCCGCAAGCAGCCCTGCGTCATTCAGCAGCTTACGATAGGTCTGTGTCAGCTTACGAATCGTGGTATCCTTCCATTGCGCAATTTCCTCTGACTCGTTCTGCATCAACCTGAAAAAGGAAAGGACATCACCTGATTCCAGACTCTCCGCTCCCATGATCAGTTTATCACGGTACACCCGATACATGAACGTAAAGAACAGCTTGTCATCCGCCATAATCGACAGTAAAACCATAATTTTCTGTTCCGAAGCTGACTTTCGTGTGAAAATATCCCGCCATTCCTGATCGAACTGCAGGACACGGCGTGAAACACAGGTGAGAATTTCTTTGATACGGTATTCTTTTGCGGCAGAGAACAGATTATTCTGTAGAGCGTGTTCCCTGATTTCATCAATAGAATGCCCTTTTACCAGTTCGTCCACATAAGCCTTATACTCATAGAACCAGAAGGGCTTCGATACCAATCCAGCTGAATATTGATCTTGCTTCTTTTTGCTACTCATAAAACACCATCACACTTATAATGTATAATTATATTAAAGTCTACCGTTTGCAGAGAAGGTTGTCAATTCATAAAGTAGCTAAATTCTCCAAAAAAGATGGACATTCTGCACAAAACTGTCATTCCAAATTCGCACAAATCATTTCGTAGGTTCCGGATCATATCGTCTGTCATCTGCTTTTTATAAATCATCGAACTCGTCGGAACTGAAAGATTCATCTTCGGACGAATCATCCTGCACATCCTCCGAAAAATCATCCTGCTGTTCCAAAGAATCGGAAACCCGACCCGTTCCGATAGGGTTAAAAAAGCTCATATAACCGACAAAATCGAACAAGGACTTGCCAAATCCCATAGTAAACGCTCCTTTTAGTTCTGTTCTTCCATACCAAGGGCCTGTTCCACTACTTCATCATGACCAAGGAAGTAATCCTCGATCAGATCCCAACGCTGCTTGCTAGTCAGTTCCTTCGTCAGGAATGCAGTCATCATGTTTTCTGCTGCAACATGGCGGCGATGGATTTCCTGAAGCTGCAGGTTCTTATAGCAACGGTCTTCGGACAGGCTGCGGATCTTCTGCGGATCGTTGACACGAACGAAAATTTCCAGATTCTGACCGCCGCGCACCTCATAGCTTGCAAGCCTGAAGATCTCCAGCACAGCCAACAGGCGCATGACCGGGTTCTGCTTGCCGCCGATGGTGGCAGGGATATAGCCCATGTACTCCGTTTCTTCCCGGTTGGGGGCACAGTTGACCAGCTTCTGATCCATCCAGTTGGCCATAGAAAAGTAGTTTCCATTGGTCACGCGGTACAGCAGACCGATACGGTTCCCGCCGCGCTGCGTTGCCTGAATAAACTTCATGCGGTCACCCTCACGCCTTGTAGGATCAGCCTGTACATCCATCACAAACAGTTCCAGCAGTGCTTTCGCAAAATCAGCATTCAGCACTTCTGCGCCAAGCGCTTCCTGTGCCTTCTGGCGGAATTCTTCTGCTGTAAACATCTTATGCTCCTTGCGGTAGCCATCAAACACTTGAGCAACCGCTTCCATGTATTGACGCAGCTTTGCGCGGGTGGTATCGAAGTCCTGACCATAATGGATCTGCGTCTTGACCCGCACCGAGATACGGTTCGTACCATCCTGTGCAAACAGTTCACCTTTGAAGAACTTGGCCTTGAACATACCAAAGGTCATATCCGAGAAATACTTTTCCCACAGGTCGCCCATGCGAATCTCATAGATGCTGCCACTGTTGCGAACCACCACATCCGATGCCAGCGGACTGAAGCTGCGATTGACCGTCACGGTGTTGTCATAGAGATTCTTGACAAAATCGCCGTACTTGGCAAGGAATTCTTCCTCGATTTCTTCGGGCACGTTGGCATAGCAGGTTGTAAACATCGCCTTGGGACGCACTACCAGCACCGGGAAGCC